>Ga0209033_1000334_pt1 | contig 26830 bp, 25 predicted proteins | sample LauGreFa1BDMLBDN_2_FD_188218 | JGI IMG/M metagenome (GOLD analysis project Ga0209033, IMG submission 188218) | Freshwater lake microbial communities from Lake Michigan, USA - Fa13.BD.MLB.DN (SPAdes) (version 2) | ecosystem: Environmental > Aquatic > Freshwater > Lake | place: Lake Michigan, USA...
TTTTCGTGGATCAGTTGGGCCATCTCAGGTGGGGTGCCGTGGTCTTGGTCACCCACGATCACCAGGGCAGGGGCTTTGATTTCTTTCAGCCGATCCAAGTAGTCCACTTCGGCGATTGCCGCGCAACAGCCTGCAAAACCATTGACCGGGGTATTGGCAATGCCTTGGCCAATGCGCGCCATGGTGGCGGGTTCACGTTGCCGGTAAGGTTCGGTGAACCAGCGTGACAAGGTGCCTTCGACCAAGGCGGTCATGCCTTTGTCGTGCGCCAGCTTGATGCGGTCTCCCCACATCTGCGCCGCATTGGGCGGGCGCCGGCTGGTGGTGTCGGCCAGCACCAAGCTGGAGAACACTCCCGGGTGGGCCAGGGCATAGGCCTGGCCGATCATGCCGCCCATGGACAGACCCACCCAATGGGTGTGCTCAATGTGGAGGTGTTGCAGCAAACCATGCACATCGCCCGCCAGCATGTTCATGGTGTAAGGACCGGCCGGGGCGCTGGACTGGCCGTGGCCTCGGGTGTCAAAGCGCAACACGGTGTAATGCGGCGCCAACAAGACGGCTTGCGCGTCCCACATGCTGATGTCACAAGCGAGTGAATGCGACATGGTGACCCAAGGCCCTTGGCCTTCGATGGTGTAGTGGATGTCAATGTCGCCGATGCGTGCTTTCATGGTTTTTCCAATCAGGGTGGGTTAGTCGATTTGAATTTGTGCGGCGGCTGCGAGTTTTTTGAAGTTCAACACTTCCTCGGCGATCAGTTTGTCCATCTCATCGGGCGTGTTGGTGGCCGGCTCAATGCCCAGGGGGCCAAAGCGCTGCCGCACTTCGGGCTGGCGCAACACCGCCACCAGATCGGCGTTGATTTTGTCCAGCACCGCGCGCGGTGTTTTGGCCGGTGCCAACAGGCCGTACCAAAAAACCCATTTGTAGCCAGGCAGACCCGCTTCGGAAACGGTGGGCAAATCGGGCGTCTCGGCCATGCGCTGGGTGCTGGTCACGGCTATCGCTTTGGCTTTGCCGTCTTTGACCAATTGAATCGCGCTGGCGTAAGGCGAGATGAACAAGTGCGTTCGCCCGGCGATGGTGTCGGTCAAGGCTTCGGGAATGCCTTTGAACGGCACATGCACCATTTGGACATTGGCTTGGGCCTTGAGCAACTCAGCAGCAAACTGCGAACCACTGCCAGTGCCGGCCGATGCGTAATTGAGTTGCCCCGGTCGGGCCCGCGCCAGGGCTAAAAATTCTGCCAGGGTGTTCACCCCCAGCAAGGGCGACACCACCACCAAAGCCGGCCCTGTGGCGGTGAGCGAAATACCGGAAAAATCTTTTTGCGGATCGAAGGCCAACTTGGGATAGATGGCTGGGGCAATCGCGTGGGCCGATGAGATCGACAACAGCGTGTGCCCATCGGGCGCGGATTGGCTCAGGGCCAGCGCAGCCACATTGCTGCCGGCTCCCAAGCGGTTTTCCACCGTGACGGCCTGCTTCCATTGCTCCGACCATTTTTGCGCCAGCAAGCGCGCTGCAATGTCGGGCACGCCACCGGGGGTGAAGCCGACCAAAATTTTTACCGGCTTTTGCGGAAATATGGTTTGGGCTGTGGCGGTACCCAAGCCTCCCGTCATTGCCCCCAAGAGGAAGGCCCCATGGCAAGTCAAGCGCAATAAGTTCATGGTGAATCCTTGGGTCGGTTCAGGGGCGGTGATAACATGAATCGATGTCGAAAAAAAGAGCGATTCTCAAATGAAAAAACACAATTTGGTGCTGGTGCCGGGCTTGATGTGTGACCACAGCGCGTGGGACCCCATGCTCGAAGGTTTGCGCCCTGTCGCTTGCTGTCAGATCATAGACCATGGCCAGGCGCGCAGCCTGGTGGTGATGGCTCAACAGCTGTTGGCCTTGGCACCTCCGCGTTTTGCGTTGGCTGGCCATTCCATGGGTGGACGCGTGGCGCTGGAGGTCATGCGCTTAGCCCCTGAGCGGGTCAGCCATTTGGCGCTGATGGACACCGGTTATCTGCCCAAGGCACCCGGTGCGGCGGGCGACGCCGAGGTCGCCAAGCGCATGGCCTTGAAGGACATTGCCCAGCGCGATGGTGTGCGGGCCATGGCCTTGCAATGGGTGCAAGGCATGGTGGCCCCGCATCGCTTGGCCGATGCGGCATTGGTGGAGCGGGTGGTGGCGATGATGGAGCGCAAATCGGCCGATGTGTTTGCGCACCAAATCAACGCCTTGATCGAGCGGCCCGATGGCACCGAGGTGTTGCGCCAATTGCGCATCCCCACCTTGGTGTTGTGTGGCGCCGAAGACAGCTGGTCCAACCCTGAGCAGCATGCAGAAATTTCCCAATGGATACCGGCGCGCCCAGCCGTGGTGTCGGTGGCCGAAGCCGGTCACATGGTGACCATGGAGCGGCCAGAACCCGTGGTTCAAGCCTTCAAGGATTGGTTGGCCATGCCCTGAGATTGCAGCAAGCTGTGCAGCTGCGCCAGGTTGGGCGCTGACCCATCCAGGTAGGCGCACACATAGCGGTCGGGGCGCACCAGCACGGCGGCTGCTTGGGCGCTGTCCAGCACGTTCTGCAACACCGCTTGCACATCGCGCAACACGCGCTGATCGGTTCCCGGTGGCGATAAAAAATCTTCCTCGGCTCGCAGCAGATCGATCACCACCAAACCCGGCAGGTTCGGCGCAGGGATTGCTGGTCCATCGCGCCAGCGCAGCAAAGCCCAAGAGGGGCCCATGGCGTCGTCCAACCACTGGCGTTGGCCATCAAAGGCCTCCAACTGGGGTTGGGGCAGCAATTGGCCTGCGGGGATGAGCGCCCCCGGGCGTGGCCTTGCATCAAAAAAGCCTTGTTGAAAGCGCGGCTTGGGTTTGAACTTCAGGTGCAAGATGTGGTCGCGAAAGCGCGGCACCCAGCACACCATACGCAACAAGCCTTGGGCCAGGGCAGCGCCCCAGGTGCTTTGGGGCTGCATGTAAATGCCAATGCGCAAGGCCATTTGGATCAGCGACCACGCATGCGGTGAGCGCTCTTGGGCATAGGTGTCGAGCAAGCTGGCGCTGGCTTGGCCGTGAACCACAGCGGCCAACTTCCAGGCCAGGTTGCTGGCGTCGCGCACGCCGCTGTTCATGCCTTGCCCGGCAAAAGGTGGTGTCAGGTGGGCGGCGTCGCCCGCGATCAAGGTCCGCTCCACCCGCCAGCGCTTGGCAATGCGGGCATGAAAGGTATAGACCACTTTGCGCAAGATGGTCAAGCCCGCGTCGCTGGGTTCGCGTTGCGCAATCATGGCCCGCACTTGGCTGTCGGGCAGCACCGCTTCGGGTGTTTCGCCCGGCTTGAGCATGAACTCATAGCGCACCGTGCTTTGCGGGCCGGGCAGGCGGATCGCAGGTCGCTTGGGGTCGCAGTAGGTGCGGGTGTGGCGAAAGGGCGAGGTTCTGCCGATCAAATCGGCGATCAGCCAGCGCTGTTCATAGGTGCTGCCCTCCCATTCAATGCCCAGTTGTTGGCGCACCGTGCTGCGCCCGCCGTCACACCCCACCAACCATTGGCAACGCATGGCTTGCAGCTGACCTTGGTGCTGCACCAGCAAGTCAACGCCATCGGTGGTTTGGGTGAATTGCATCAACTCGTGTTCAAAACGAATTTGCACGTGCGGGTAAGCGGCCAAACCGTCGCGCAACAAAGCCACCAATTGCTGCTGGCGAAATGCATTGCGTTTGGGGTGGCCGTATTCGGTGGAGGTGGGCTCCACTTTGGCAAACAAGCGGTTGCGCCACGAGTAGTAATGCACCCCGTAGCTTTGCACGATCATGGGCAAAAAGCGCTCCAGCATGCCCATGGTTTGCAAGGTGCGCAGGCTTTCGTCGTCAATCGACACGGCCCGCGCTTCGTCCACCGTGCTGCTGGCTTTTTCAATCAGCCAGGTGTGCACACCCGCTTGGGCCAGCAAATGCGCCAGCACCAAGCCGGTGGGGCCGGTGCCCACGATGGCCACATCGCAATCAAAGTCACTCATGTTCACATGCCTTGGACCCGCGCTGCGTCAAGGCTGAACAAGGTGAACCCGCAGGGAAATCAAGCCTCACAGCACCACATGCACGTTTTTGTGTTGGGTGTAGGTGAGCAACTCGTCAAAGCCTTCTTCGCGGCCAATGCCCGACTGCTTATAGCCCCCAAAGGACGCGCCAATGAAGTGGCTGCCGACATGGTTGACCCACACAAAACCGGCCTGCACCTGTGCAGCGGTGCGGTGGGCGGTGGCCAAATTTTGCGTCCAGATGGATGCGGTGAGGCCGTATTCCACGGCATTGACTTGTTCAATCATCTGGGCTTCGTCGCGCCACTTGATCACCGACAGCACCGGGCCAAAAATTTCTTCGTTGGCCAAACGCATGTTTTGGGTGACGTGGGTGAACACGGTGGGTTGCACAAACCAGCCCTTGGCCAAGGCTGGGTCGCTGGGGCGCTCACCACCATAGGCCAAGGTGGCCCCCTCGGCTTTGCCCAGGGCAATGTAGGACATGATTTTTTCGTGCTGCTGCTGCGACACGATGCAGCCCATGGTGGTGGCCATGTCGGTGGGGATGCCGGGCTGGTAGTGGCGGATCGCTTTGAGCATGCCTTCAACCACCTTGTCGTGGATGCTTTCATGCACAAACAAGCGCGATGTCGAGCCACAGCTTTGCCCACACCAAGTGAAGTTCATGCCATTGACCGCAGCGGGGATGGCTTTGTCCATGTCGGCGTCTGGGTAAATGATGCAGGCGTTTTTGCCACCCAACTCCAATGTCACGTGTTTGAGCCGCTCGGCACCGGCGCGGGCTATCGCGCGCCCGGTGGGCACGCTGCCGATCAAGGCCAGGCGTGGCACATCGGGGTGGTTGACCAGTGCTTGCCCGCATTCGACGCCGCCGCTCAAAATGTTGAGCACACCGGGGGGCAAGATGCCGTCGATCAGCTCCATCATTCGGTACGAGGACAACGGCGCTTGGTAGGGCGGCTTCATGACCACCGCATTGCCCGCGATCAAGGGCGGGGCCATTTTGGCGGCGGTGAACATGATGGGGTGGTTGTAAGCCACGATGCGGGCGCACACGCCATAGGGCTCGCGCAGCGTGTAGTTGAGGATGCCATCGCCCATCGGCAAGGTCTCGCCTTTGACCTCGGTGGCCAGGCCCGCGTAGTAATCGATTTGCGCGGCGGCGATCAAGGCGTCGCGCTGCATTTCGCAGATCGGGTTGCCGCAGTTGGCGGCGTCGAGCATGGCCAGCTCAAACGCGTTCTCGCGCAACACCTGGGCCACTTTTTTGAGCAAACCAGCGCGCTCCAGGGGCTTCATGCCACGCCAAACGGCAAAACCTTGTTGGGCGGCACGCACGGCGGCGTCGACATCGGCACTGTTGGCCTCGGCGGCGGGGCCCAAGGACTCGCCGGTCGCCGGGTTGAAGGTGTCGAGGTAGCCGCCTTGCGGCCGGTGCCAAGCACCGCCGTAGTACAGATCGCGTTTTTGGGGCAAGACCAGGGAGGGGTTGTGGGTGGACATGTTCATCTCTTGTGGCTGGCGGTGGCTTGGCCACTCATGTTGGCGTCATAACCCGGGGCAATGCAGGCATCGATGACGCAGACCTTGCCTTGGCGGGCGTGTTGCCAGCCTTGCAAAATGACGGCATCCAGGTCTTTGGGCGTGCGCACCGGCCCAATGGCCGTGGCCCCCATGGACTGCGCCATGGCGGCGATGTTGATTTCGGGCCCATCCATGCGCTGGCCGATCCATTTGTTCTCCACCGGGCGACCGCGTTCTTTGGCCACCCGCTCTTGGTGCAATTCGTCGTTGAAGAAGGAGTGGTTGTTGCACACGATCACCAACAAGGGGATGCCGTAATGCACGGCGGTCCAAATGGCGGTGTTGCCCATCAAGAAGTCGCCATCGCCAATCATGGCCACCGCCACCCGCTGCGAACCCATGTCGCGCAAAGCCAGGGCCGTGCCCACCGCATTGCCCGGCCCGGCACCCACGCCACCGCCGCCGTCAGCCCCGAGGTAATCGAGGGGGTGGCGGAAGTGGCGGTAGGCGCCGTTCCAACCCAGTGGCAGTCGCACCAGGCAAATGGCTTCGGGCAAGGTTTCTAAAGATTGCGCCAAGTGCCTAATGCCCAGTACCTCATTGCCGTGGGGCGGCAGCGGGGTGAGGGCCGGCCAGCTGCGCGCCGGGCGCGCTTTGACCTGTGCTTCTAAGGCGGCCACCGCGGCATCGGGCTCGCACAGCATGAACACATCGGCCGGGGGCAGGCTGCCCATGTCCATGCTCCAACCCCGGTGGCTGTGGGCGTCGAGCGACGCATGGATCACTTGGGCCGGCGTGCTGCTGGTGCCAAAGGCTTGTTTGAAGGCGCCGCCCGGGTCGATCCAGTCGAGCATCAACACCACATCGGCTTCGCGCAAGGTGTCAATGGCTGCTGCGGGCATGAAGTTGCCGGGTGGGCCCACGTGTTGCGGGTGGTCGGTGGGGAACACAGCGCCGGTTTTCAAATCGGTGATCACCGGCGCTTGCAGTTTTTCGGCCAAACGCACGCGCGTTTGCCAATCGCTCTCGCTGCGCGACATGCGCCCCATCAGGATGACCGGGCGTTGCGCCTGGTTGAGCAAGGCGGCGGCGCGGGCCACGTCTGAGGGAGCCGGTGGCGGTGCCACTGGAGGCGCGTAGCGGCGCACATCCGGTGTGGGCACCAGGGCGCCGGTTTTTTGCTCTTGCAAGGCGGCATCGAGGTTGATGTAGACCGGCCCGCGTGGGGCGGTTTGGGCAATTTGGCTGCCGCGCAACAAGGCCTCGATGGCCGCCGGGATGGAGCCGGGTTGGTTGTCCCACTTGGTGTAGTCGCGCACCAAGGCACCTTGATCGGCGGCGGTGTGGATCCAATCGATCCACGGTCTGCGCCGGGCCGCATCCCACGGGCCTGTGGCACCGAGCATGAGCACCGGTGCGCGGTCGCACCAGGCATTGAACACGGCCATGGTGGCGTGCATCAGTCCCACGTTGGAGTGCACCACTGCGCCCATCATGCGCCCCGATGTTTTGGCATAGCCATGGGCAATGGCAATGGCCACCTCCTCATGCAAGCACAGCAGCATTTGCGGAGAGTGGTTGCCCAAGTGGTTGACCAAGCTGTCATGCAAACCGCGGTAACTTGCCCCAGGGTTGAGCGCCAAGTAGGGGATGTGCATGTCGCGCAGGCATTGGGCAATCGCATCGCTGCCCCAAAATTCGCTGCCCGGCGCACCCGGTACCGGCAAGTCGTTGTGGGGTGTGGCAGAAGTGGGTTCGGTCATGGTTTTCAATCGGCTTTGATATTGGCTTCGCGAATCACCTTGCCCCAACGGGCATGGTCATCGCGGATGGTTTGGGCCAATGCTTCGGGTGTGCTGGTGATGGGCTCAATGCCTTGTGCGGCCAGGCTGGTGCGCACCTCTGGCGACTGCAAGACCTGGGCAATGTCGGCATTCACCTTGGTGAGAATTTCTTTGGGCACGCCGGTAGGCATGAACACACCCAGCCACACATCCAAGGCCACACCAGGAACGGTTTCGGCAATGGCGGGCAATTCTGGAAACGCCGCAAAGCGCTTGCCACCCGCACCGGCGAGCAAGCGCAGCTTACCGTCTTTGACGTGGGGCAGCAAAGAGTTGACCGCACCAATGAACACCTGGATGCGCCCGCCCAACAAATCGGTGATGGCGGGTACCGCACCCTTGTAGGGCACATGTTGCATTTTGATGCCCGCCACATGGCTGAGCATCTCGGCCGCCAGTTGCTGCGGTGAACCATTGCCCGACGAACCGTAGTTCAAGGCATTCGGATTTTTCTTGGCGTATTCGACCAACTCGGCCACATTTTTGGCCGGAAAGTTGGCGTTGACCGCGAGCACAAAGGGCACGATGGCCACGGTGGTGACCGGGGCCAAATCTTTGAACACATCAAAGGGCATTTTGCCCACGTGGGGGTTGGTGACAAAGATGTTGTTGGCGCCCAGCAACCAGGTGTAGCCGTCCGGTGCGCTCTTGGCCACCATGTCTGAACCCAGGTTCATGCCGCCACCGGGGCGGTTTTCGACCACCACGGCTTGTTTCCATTGGTCGCTGAGTTTTTGGGCGATCGTGCGGGCCAACACATCGTTGCTGCCACCCGGTGTGATCGGCACCACAAATTTGATCGGCTTGCTCGGGTAAGGCGCAGTTTGTGCACTCACCACACCAGGGATCAGGGCTTGGCACAAACCCAATGCGAATAGCCATTTTTTCAACATGCTTGTCTCCTTTTGTGAATTTAAACTTTGACCGACTGAAGGCTTTCAGGAACAAAAATATCTTGTGCGCTCATCAAGCGGTGGGTCACACCTTGCTCGTGCGCATATTGGCAAAAAGCGTCCAAGGTGGCTTGGTTGGCAGCAGTGCCATAGGGCCAAAAATCGCTGCCCAAGATGTCTTGTGCAGCGGCTGCATAGTCCGATACCCAGGGCAAGGGAAAACTGGACGCGGTGATGTCTCTGGCGCGCACCAAGCTGCGTTGTTTGGCGGCTTCAAACCCTTGCATCAAATTCATCGCGATCCAGGGGTGGCGCTCATAGGTGCTGCGCTTGATGGCCACCACATGCATGATGGGAAAGATGCCGGTTTTTTTCCAATAGGCCTGCTCGACCTCGCGGTAATTGGGGATCAGGCGTTGCACTTGATCGGGGTGTTGCATAAAAGCCTGTGGCGGGCGGGCAGACAGCACGGCATCGACCTCGCCCGACAACAGCATCGCCGACAGCGAGGTGTGGGGCATGGGCGTGTAGCTCAGGCCAGCCGGCAGTTGCAAGCGAACTTTTTCTTTGCGCCCGGCATCGTTCACGCCCGCTTGGTACCAAGTGATTTTTTTCAAGTCCACGCCGTATTCGTGGGCCAACAAACCCCGCGAATAAATGGCCGCGGTTTGTGCCCATTCGGGCAAGCCGACCTTTTTCCCTTCCAAGTCTTTAGGGCTTTGGATGCCACTGTCGCGGCGCACATAAATCGACGAATGGCGAAATGCGCGCGAGGGAAACACCGGAATCAAGGCCAGCCAAGGGTCGGGCTGGGACATGATGGAGATGGACTTGGCAAACGACATCTCGCACACATCCCACTCTTTGAACTGGGTGAAGCGAAAAAACATTTCTTCCACCGGTGGGTGCATGGCGGTGATGTCGATGCCCGGAGCTTGAATCACGCCGCTCATCAGGTCGCGCAGGTGGTCGTAATCGCCCAAGGCGACCGAGAGTTGAATGTTCATCGAGGTACTTCCAAAAGCAAAGGGTCTCAATCGATCTTGAGCTGCAGTTCGCGGATGATTTTGCTGTAGCGCGTTTGGTCACGCTTGATCATTTGTTGCATCTCGTCCAAGCTGGTGTGTAGCGGTTCAATTCCCCCCGCTTTTTGAAAGCTGTCGATCAGGTCGGGGGCGTTGAGGGCTTTGGTCACTTCTTCGCGCAGCCTTTGCACCACCGCTGGGGGTGTGCCGGTGGGCGCAAACAAGCCAATCCAAATGGTGTTTTCAAACCCCGGAAAGGTTTCCCCAATGGTGGGCACGTCGGGCAAGGCTTTGGAGCGCAGTTTGCCCGTGGTGGCCAGGGCTTGTAATTTGCCAGCTTTGATCAAGGTGGCGTTGGAGGTGCCCGAGAACATGGCCACGGTTTCGCCGCCAATGGTGGCGGTGGTTGCTGGGGTGCCACCCTTGTAGGGCACATGCAGCATGTCAAAACCCGCGCGGGCCTTGAGCATTTCCATCGTCAAGTGATGCTGGCTGCCATTGCCCCCAGACGCATAGGCCAAAGGCGGATTGGATGATTTGGCCAAGGCAATGAATTCGGCCAGGTTTTTGACCGGCAATTGGGGGTTGAGTGCGAGGACAAATTGATTCGCACCCAAGGTGGCCACCGGGATCAATTCTTTGTTCACGTCCACAGCGGGACGGGCATACAAATAGGGGTTGATGGCCAACAAACTGTCCATGCCCACCAGCAAGGTGTGGCCATCCGCTGGTGCCCGGGCCACGTATTCGGCAGCGGCTTGGCCGTTGGCACCAATTTTGTTCTCAATCACCACCGCCTGCCCCATTTGCGTGGCCAGCTTGGCCCCCAAAGCACGGGCAATCATGTCGGGTGCGCCACCCGGGGGGATGGGCGAGACCAATCGAATCGTGCGCTGCGGGTAGGTTTGTGCCGCGACGGGTTGCAATGCCGACAACCCCATGCACAGCAGCAGCGCGCACCAGCAAAGCCAGGCAAGGGGCGGCCACTGCAGTTGGGCGCGCAGGTGCATGTCAGAAAAATGGAGGCTGGGCATGCGGAAAGGTTAACACTTGGGCGGGACCCCCTGCTGTCACCCCCGGGGCACGGCACAATGGGTGCGAGCCATCGATCACGAAACCCCTGGCACAGCCAATCTGCGCCACAACGCCATATTTCAAACCTACGCCAAGGATGCGCATGAAGTGGATGAGCTTTACCCAAGCAGGCCGACCAGGCTTTGGCCTGGTGGTGGATCAATCGGTGTTGGAGGCGCCTGCAGACATGGCGCAGCAGTGGCCCAGCTTATGGCATGTGGTGTCGCATGGCCTAGCCCCCGAAGTGGCCGACGCTATTTTGAAAACCCCCCGGGTGTGGAAACTGCACGAAGTGGCGATGGATTTGCCCCTGCCCAACGCGCCACGCATTTTTTGCATCGGCCGCAACTACAAAGGGCATGTGGCCGAGGTGGGCTCGGTCTTGCCAAAACACCCCAGCATGTTCATTCGTGGTGTTGAATCTTTGGTGGCCCATGGGCAACCGCTGCAGCGGCCTCAAGCCTCGGCAGATTTTGACTTTGAGGGCGAGCTGGCCGTGGTCATGGGGGAGGGTGGGCGCCACATTGCGCGCCAGCAGGCCTTGTCCAAGGTGTTTGGTTACACCATCTTCAACGATGGCAGCGTGCGCGATGTGCAGTTTCAGCACTCTCTCACGGCCGGTAAAAACTTTTACCGCTCGGGTGCCATGGGTCCGTGGATTGTCAGCGCCGCAGACATTCCCGACCCGACGCAGTTGTGGCTCAGCACCATCTTGAATGGCCAGCGGGTGCAACACAGCCAAACCGACGACTTGATTTTTGACATCCCCGCCATCATTGAATACATCTCGGGCTTCACCCCTTTGCAGGCGGGCGACATCATTGCCACGGGCACACCCGACGGCGTGGGCATGGCCAGGAAGCCCCCGTTGTGGCTCAAGCCCGGCGACTTGATCGAGGTGCAGATCAGCCAAATTGGCACGCTCAGCAATGGTGTGTGCGATGGCGAGTGAGGCCCCTAGACGCCAACGCAGTGGCGTTGCGCGCGTGCTTAAAATATGTGCAAACAGGAGAACTTCATGCTCAAAGGCAAAACCGCACTCGTCACCGGATCGACCAGTGGCATTGGCTTGGGCATCGCCCAGGCTTTGGCCCAACAAGGGGCCAACCTCATTCTCAACGGCTTTGGCGACGCTTCCGCTGCTGTGTCGCAAATACAGGCTTTGGGTGTCAAAGCCGAGCACCACCCGGCCGACATGAGCAAACCCAGCGAGATTGAGGCCATGATGGCCTTTGCCCAGCAGCACGGCGGCGTGGACATCTTGGTCAACAACGCTGGTATTCAGCACGTGGCCTTGGTGGAAGATTTTCCGGTGGACAAATGGGACGCCATCATTGCCATCAATTTGTCCAGCGCGTTTCACACCACCCGTTTGGCCATGCCGACCATGCGCCAGCGCAACTGGGGCCGGGTGCTCAACATCGCGTCCACCCACGGTTTGGTGGCGTCACCGCAAAAGTCGGCCTATGTGACGGCCAAGCACGGCATCGTGGGTTTCACCAAATCGGTGGCGCTGGAAACCGCCACCACCGGCATCACCGTGAACGCCATTTGCCCCGGCTGGGTGCTGACCCCCTTGGTGCAAAAACAAATTGATGACCGCGCCCGCAAAGAAGGCATCAGCGTGGAGCAGGCCAAAATTAACTTGTTGGCTGAAAAGCAACCTTCGTTGCAATTCACCACCCCCGAAGAGTTGGGTGGCTTGGCGGTGTTTTTGTGTTCACCCCAGGCCAACAACGTTCGCGGCGCAGCCTGGAACGTCGATGGCGGCTGGGTGGCTCAGTAAGCCGCGCTGGGGCCGTGGAATTGCAAGCGCATCGGGTCTGATTTGAACTCGATGTCGGTGCTTTTCCAGTTCAGCTCAATCGGATGGGCGGTTTCGACAAACGTTGTCAGCAAACGGTAAAGCGTGAGCAACTCGCCTTGCAAAGCATCTGGGTCGTGGGGCTTTAGCAACGCAATGATGGCTCCCGCGCGCGGCAGCATGGCGTCAAAAAAGACGCGCAAATCGGCCAACTCTGTGTGCATCAATTTGTGATACCTGACTTTTTCATTGGGCAAGGCCCAATCGGAAACGAAGGATTGCAGGTCTTGGAAGGCTGCGGGCAGTGGAGCGGTTTTCATGCGCCGGCCTCCACCATTTCAGCCGCGACGGCATAGTGTTTTTGCAACAGCATTTCTTGTTGCGACAAGACCACGTGTGACATCACCCCGGTTTTGAGCGAGGCGTGAATGGCCTCCATGGTCGAGATGTCCTCGCGGAACACCTCTCGGTTGCGGACCCTGAAGTAGGAATGCGCCAAACGGTCGCCCAGCCCCTGCCCTTTGTAGGCGTAGTCAATGACCCGGATCAAGGTTCGGTTTTCGTCGATGGGCCAAAACCACATGCATTGGTGCCAATTGGCTCCATTGATGAGCACGAAACAAGGGAACAACTCGGTGATGTCAAACGCCCAGTTGTTGACCCGCCCGGGGTTGACCGAGGCCGGGAACCCGGGCACATCGGTGTCGATCTGTGGGAATGCAGGGTACAAGGGTCGACCCGCATCGAAAGCCAGCTTTTCCACAGGCGTCATGTGGTGGTCGGGGTTGGCCTTGGCCGAGTAACGGCCATGGTGCTCCATCACCTCCAAATAGGGGCGGTGCCGCATGGGGTTGTCCTTGCCGCCTTGGTAGTCGGGCAACGTGGCCCTGTGCAAAAACAAAGAGTGATAGCCCTCGGTGAACGCATTGATGGTGACATGCCAGTTGGCATTGACTTCAATCGACCAATGCGCGATTTGCTCGCGGTCGTCAAAAAAGCCTTGGTAACCACCGTGCATCTCGCCCAACCATTGGGCCAAACTGTGCTTGGGCGCTTTGGCGAAGTTCACAAAAACAAAGGTTTCCCACACTTCGGTGTGCACCGGAATCAAGTCGTGTTCTTGCCGATTCAATCCCGGGAATTGGGGTTCATCGGTCACCCCCGTCAACTTGCCTTCGGTGTTGAAACTCCAGGCGTGAAAGGGGCAAGTGAACCCCCTTTTGTTGCCGCGCTCATCGAGTTCGAGCTTGTTGGCCCGGTGGCGACAAATGTTGTAGAAGGCCCGCACCTGGTTGTCTTGCCCACGCACCACGATCAAGGAAGCTTTCAAAGGCGGTACGTCGACCACAATGAAGTCGCCCTTTTCGGGGATTTCTTTGGTGGAGGTCACCGGCAACCATGATTGGCGGTAAATGCTGTCCACTTCGCTTTGGTAGTAATCGGGTTGGATACGCTCCAACAGATTGACCTTGCTCTTGAGTTTGGACCGGTCCCCTTTGAACACTGTGATGCTCGGGGCCAATTCGGGTGCGTTAGACATGACGACTCCTGGTGGGTGTTAGCCAGCCCGTTGTTTGGCGTTGGCTATTTCTGTCATGGGGTGATTGATCAGTGGCGTGACATCAATCTTCATGTAGGGAAACATGGGCATGGAACTGACCTTGTCGTGCAAAATTTCCAGCGTGTCAGCCTTCCACAAGCTGTTGTTAGCAATGCGGCCAACGATGCGCCAAATGCCTTGCATGGTGCCTTCTGCAATGAGTTCTGCGGCGCGGGCGTTTTCTCGCTCCCGCAATTTGTCTTTGTCGGCTTGGGGCATGTCGGCGGGAATGCTGACGTCAATTCTGAGTAAAAAAAGCATGTCTTTCTCCTGGTTAAAAAATCATTTGGGTTCGGGTCGGTCCATCAATCCCAGGCATTCGTTGTAAAGGCCCAGGGGCAAATACTCTTGTAATTGGCGCTTGATGGATTCGACCAAAATCGCCCGCGTGTGGCGCACCAGCACCTCTGGGCGGGCGGCGATCATTCGGGCCAGCTCCCAGGCTCTGGGCAACACCTGATCGGGGGGCAGCACTTCGGCAACCAAGCCCAACTCTTTGGCTTGGGCGGCGTGGATGACTTGACCGGTCAACAAAAAGTAGCGGGCCCGGTTCACCCCCAGCAGCATGGGGTAGACCACATGCACGCCATCGCCTGGTACCAAGCCGCCTGGGAAGTGGGCGGAATCTTGAAAAGCGGCGGTATCGGCGGCCAACACAATGTCTGCCAACAAAGGCATTTCTGAATGGCGCCAAGCCGGGCCATTGACCGCGCTCACGATGGGTACCTCAATGTCCATCAGGTTCATCAGCAAGCGCCGGCTCTCTGACACCAAGTTTTCGGTGAACGTGGCTGAGGGCCGTGTGGCAAACAAAGGGTTTCCGTTGTCTGGAATCACGCGCGGGCCACTGAACTCGGCACCTGTCCCGGTGATGATCACCACTTTGTTTTCCCGGTCGCGGCCCAAATCGTAAAACGCATCGGGCAATTCAGCATGCGGCTCCAAGCCCCATTGCAGCGATCCGCCGTTGGTGTGAAAGCGCATCTCCAACACACCGTCTTCACGCCGGAAATGGATGTGCTTGTACTTGTTTTGGTAGTCTTTGAGTTGACTCATGGGGCCTCCTGGTATGTGAATGGTCAAGCGCCCAAATAGGCCGCTTGGACTTGGGGGTTCTGGCTCAAGTCGCTGGACAAACCGCTGAGCTTCATTTCGCCGTTCTCCAAGATGTAACCCCGCTGGCTGCTGTGCAAAGCCATGCGGGCGTTTTGTTCGACCAGCAAGACCGTCATGCCCTGGGCGTGAATTTTGCGAATGATGTCAAACACCAGCTGCACCAACAAAGGCGACAAGCCCAAACTGGGCTCGTCAAACATCAGCAACTTGGGCTTGGCCATCAGGGCGCGGCCGATCAACAGCATTTGCTGCTCTCCGCCTGACAAGGTGCCCGCCATTTGGGCGGTGCGCTCGCGCAAGCGGGGAAACAAGTCGTAGACGTATTCCATTTGGGCGCGCCAATTGCTGCGGTTGCGCTGCGTCCATGCCCCCAGCATCAGGTTGTCGGCGGTTGATAGGTGGGGAAATATTTCACGCCCTTCGGGCACATGGACAATACCCATGGCGACGATTTTGTCCACACTGCTGTTGGCCAGGTCTTGCCCTTCAAAACGGATGCGCCCCGCAGCCAAGGGCAAAACCCCTGAGATGCAATTGAGCATGGTGGTTTTGCCAGCACCATTGGAGCCGAGCAAACACACGATCTCTTGCTGCTCAATGCGCAGCGAAGTTTGCTCCAGGGCGCGCACCGCACCGTAGCTGGCACTGATGTTCTCGACCTCAAGCATGGCTGGCCTCTTTGCCCAAATAGGCTTCGATCACGGCCTCATTTCGCTTGATGTCGGCGGGAATGCCTTCGGCAATTTTTTGCCCAAAATTCAACACCGTCACTTGGTCGGCCACCGACATCACCAAAGACATCACATGCTCAATGAGCAAAATTGTGATTTGTTGATCGCGGGCCAGTCGCATTAAAAACCGATCCAAGAAATGGATTTCTCGGTTGCGCAGACCAGCTGCGGGCTCATCGAGCAGTAGCATTTTGGGTTCGCTGGCCAGGGCGCGGGCAAAGTCCAGCATTTTTTGGCGCCCGAAATCGAGCTCTCCGGCCAAGCTGTGTTGAAAGGCAAGTAACTCCAATTGGTCCAAAATTTGGGTGGCTTTTTCCAGCGCTTGGGCTTCAGCCTGTTGCCTTGCCTTGCCCGGCAAAAAGGGGATGTAGTTGCCGGTTTTGGCGCTCAGACCAACCAAAACATTTTCAAGCACCGTCATTTGATGGGCTTGCTCAATGTTTTGAAAGCTGCGGGCAATGCCCAGGCCCACGATTTGGTGCGGTTGCCGATCCATCAGTGATAGACCATTGAAGCGGATGTCGCCTTCTTGGGGCGTGCAAAAGCGCGAAATGCAGTTGAGCAAGGTGGACTTGCCCGCCCCATTGGGGCCAATCAAGGCGTGGATGCTGCCAGCAGCGATGTCGATGTCGAGGTGGTCCAGGGCCACCAAGCCGCCAAAGCGCATGGTCACCCCCTCGAGTTGCAGCAGGCCGTTCATGCTTTGCGCCCTTGTTGGATGCGCTGCCACAGGCCCCAAACTCCTTTGGGCATGTACATGATGGCCAGCATCAAGATGGCGCCGTAGGTGAACTCTTGCCAAATCAGAAAACCTTTGGGCGCTGAGCGCAGCAACTCGGGCAAGATGCCCAGCAACACCACGCCCAAGCCAACACCGGCCACGCTGCCGCTGCCGCCCACCACCACCATGGACAAGACCAGCACCAGCATGGATACGCCCAAGCCATCGGGGTGCACATACGATTGGAACAAGGTGTAGACGCCCCCTGCTATGCCGGCATAAAACGCTGAGATGGCCAAGGCCCACACCTTGGTTCTTTTCACGTCAATACCTGACGCCATGGCTACGTGTTCGCTGTCGCGAATGGCGTGAAACTGGCGCCCCAATTTGGAGTGCCAAAGGTAAAAAGTCGCGGCCAGCACCAAGGCCAAGATGATGGCAATGATGGGCATGGCGTCGCGGTCATTGGTCACCACATGGCCAAACAACTGGGGTGCGGTCATGCGCAAACCGTCTGGCCCTTTGGTCAGCGACTCCCAGGTTCGGAAGGCCCATTGCGCACATTCGGAGAATGCAAACGTGGCCAATGCCAAGTACACCGTGCGCAATTGGGTGGCTGGCAAGGCGATCAAGTAACCCACGGCGCCAGCCAACAAGGCGGCCAGTGGCATGCCCAGCAAAAATGGAATGCCCAAGCGCATGTTCAGCAATGCCGTGCCATAAATGCCAATGCCAAAAAATGCGATGTGGGCAAATGCAAATTGGCCCGACCAGCCCATCACGATGTCGAGCCCAACGGCCAAAATCATGTACATCATCAGCATGTTCATGATGTAAATAAAGTACTCGGGCATCCAAGACGGAAACAAAAAACCAGCCAACACCAACCACAGCAGTGAGAGCAAATGTCGGGTGCTGGGTGAGCCGTACATGTCAGACCTTTTTGACCGCCAGGGTGGTGTCGAAAAAGCCCTGGGGCTTGAACAACAAGACCAGCATGATCACGAAAAATGGTGTCACTGCAATCGCTTGGGGGGAGATAAAAATACCCACCATGTTTTGCAGGATCCCTAAGGCAATGCCGCCCACCACGCAACCGGGCAGGGAGCTAAAGCCACCAATGATGGCGGCGGCAAAAGCCAGCATCACCACTGTGCCCATGTCCGGGGTCATCAGCAATTTGGGTGCGAGCAAGATGCCGGCAATGCCAGCGATGGCCGCCGACAAGCCCCACACCGACAGCTTCATCAGGTTCACGGGAATGCCCAACAAGGCCGCGGCTCGGATGTTTTGGCTGGTGGCGCGCAGGGCTTTGCCGACAAAGGTGTAACCAAAAAAGAGCCACAAAATGACCATCACCACTGTCGTGACCAGCACAATGGCAATGTCTTGCTGTTGAATCACCACGTCGCCCAAAAAGATCGGCGGGCCCGTCATCAATGGGGGCAGGCGGCGAACCTCTTCGGTGAAGGGGATCACACGAACAATGCCTTTGAGCAAATACGACAGGGCGATGGTGGCCACCACCAAGGGCACCAAGTTGGCGTGCTTGACCATGGCCCGGCCACTGACTTTGTCCAAAGAAAAACGGGTGAACAAGCCACCCAGCACAAACGACCCGATGGGCACCATGACAAACAAGGCCACATAAGGCCATTCCAACCCCAGCAAAATAAATAGGCCCAAATAGGCACCAATCATGACGAGTTCGCCACCGGCGAAATTCACCACGTCGGTGGATTTATAAACAATCACCAGCGACAAGGCCACCAGAGCGTACACGCATCCAGTGACCACGCCGCTGGCCAAGCCCTGCCAGATCAGGTTCCAAGTTCCCATGGGCGCTCAGCAGGGGGCTCAGTTGCCGTCTTTGCCGTTCCAGGTGTAGATGTCGGGCATGGCCTTTTGGGTCTTTCCGTCAAACTTCACCACGACGACCGAGCGCAATGCATCGCGCCTTCCAGGGGCAAATTGCAATGGGCCGGTCATCACATCGGCGGTCAGGTTGAGTTTTTCCATGGCGTCAACAAACTTTTCACGGGTCAAGTCGCGGCCCATGCGCTGCAAGGTGTCGATCACGGCCAAGGCCGATGGCACACCCGTCACCATGAAGGGGCCGGGTTCGCGGTCAGGGAAACTCTTTTTGTACATGCCGACCATGCGGGCGCGGATGGCCTCGTTGGCGATGTCAGAGAAAGACCAGGTGTGGTACAGATTTTTAAGTGCATCGGGGTTGCCCACGTTTTTGGCGTACACCGATGGGGTGGGCATGCCTTGGGTCGATTGCAGCAAGGGGATGTTGGTCATGCCAAATTCACCGTACTTTTGTGCCAATAAAACGGCTGGGGCAGGGTAAGCACCCGACAAAATGGCGTCGGGTTTAGAAGCACGCAAATTGAGCACCGGGGCGGTGATGTCAGAGATGTTGGGCGGAATGCGCTCTTGCGCCACCACCTCGCCACCCAGGCGTTCGATCACCGCTTTGGCCGCGGCCAAGTTGGCTTTGCCGTAGTCGTCGTCATGCACGATCACGGCCACGCGTTTGGCTTTGAGCGATTTGACGGCAAACTCGGCCAAGGCAGAGCCATACACACGTTGGGTACCTTGGAAGGAACCAAACATGTAGCGGGTCGCGGGGAAGACCGCGTTATCACCGGCGGCGTTGAGCATCACAAAGGGCACTTTTTCGCGCTGGATGTACTCTTGTGCTGCGGCGATAGCCGCCGTGCATGAGCCGCCGTGCAAGACAAACACGTTGTCCACGGTGATGAGTTTTTTCACAACGCCCACCAGCTCGTTGCCGGTGCATTTGTCGTCCTCGATCACCAGGCGAATTTTTCGGCCATGGATGCCACCTTTGGCGTTGACGTCGTCATACAGCATCTTGGCGGCATTCAACGGGTCAACGCCGTAAGCCACCAAGGGGCCAGACAAGGGGGCAAAAAGACCAATCACGATCTCGTTGTTGCTCACCCCTGGCGTTTGGGCGTGGAGCATGGGGGCCATCAAGCTGGCGGCAAAAGCACCGATCAAGCGGCCAAAGCCCTTTGATTTCCATAAATTCATGGTGTGTTCTCCAATAATGGTTCTGGTTGTCGGTCTTTGTGGGCGCGACCGTTGACGCTCTGGGTTCGTTGGGCCAACGAGGGGTCGGAGTCCACAACAAATTCTGCATTGGCCAAGATCAAGTCGGCTGCATCGGCTAAATCGCTGCGGATGGCGTCGGCCGCCACCGCCGCGTCGCGCCGGCGCAATGCTTTGATCACTTGGGTGTGGTTGTCTTGGGCATTCACGGTGCCATATTTGGTGAACACGGCATTCAAAAAAGGCCCGGTTTGCAGCCACATCGATTCGACGATGGGCAAGATTTCCATGGTGTTAGCGGCTTGGTAAATGCCGAAATGAAAACGGTGGTTGGCGCTCAAATAACCGCGCACATCGTTGGCCAACACGGCCAATTGCATGTCTTCATTGATTGACTCTATGCTGCGCAACCCTTCCGGGCTGAGCACGGCACAAGCACGCTCTGTCAGCACCGACTCCAGGTACATGCGCACCTGCAGCAACTCTTGAAAGCGTTGTCGGCTCATTTTGGGGATGCAAAACGACCGGTTAGGTAGCAGCTCCAGGCCGCGTTCGGCCACCAAGCGCTTCATGGCGTCGCGTGCGGGCATGAGGCTGGTGCCAAAGCGGTCTGCAATCCCACGGGTGGAAAAAACCTGCCCCGGCACAAAGTCGCCCATGATGATGGACAGCCTCAGAGACTCGTAAATCTCGTTGTGCAGGTTTCTCACGATCATGGTGTGGGGCGTGCGTGGTGCGTTGACAAGATTTTCAAAATGAGGGTTTGTTATAACAGCTCAAAAAATAGTAGCACGCCCCTGTGCGGGGCCATCGGGTGTTTACCCTTGGCCGCTGGGGCGTTCCAGATCAGAAGCCGACGTTGTTGCCGCCCTTCAACTGCAAAATCTCGCGCGCTTCGTCGGGCGTGGCCACTTCCAGCGATAAGCCTTCCAAAATCGAGCGGATGCGCTTGACTTGGGTTGCATTGGTTTGCGCCAAGGTGCCAGGCGCGTCCCACAGTGAATCTTCCAACCCCACACGCACATTGCCACCCAGGATGGCCGACATGGTGGCGGTGGGCATTTGGTGGCGGCCTGCGCCCAGCACCGACCACACATAGTCGTTGCCAAACAAGCGGTCGGCGGTTTGTTTCATTTGCATCACGTGCTCGGGGTGGGCGCCAATGCCGCCCAAGATGCCAAACACTGATTGAATGAACAACGGGGGCTTGACGATCATGCGCTCCAAAAAGTGCGCGGCCGTGTAGAGGTGGCCGATGTCATAGCACTCGATTTCAAAGCGGGTTTGGTTGGCGCTGCACGACTCGAGGATGTACTGGATGTCTTTGAAGGTGTTGCGAAAAATACGGCCATCGGATTCGGCCAAATAGGGCACTTCCCAGTCGTGCTTCCAATTTTTGTAACGCCCGACCATGGGGTGCAGGCCAAAGTTCATCGAGCCCATGTTGAGCGAGGCGATTTCGGGCTTGAGTTGCAAGGCTGGTTGCAAGCGCTCTTCGATGCTCATGGTCGAGGCACCGCCGGTGGTGAAGTTGAGCACCACATTCGAGTGGGCTTTGATCACCGGGGCAAATTCATGGAAATATTTGGTGTCTTGGGTCGGTTGACCGGTGATCGGGTCGCGTGCATGCAAATGCACGATGGAGGCACCCGCTTCGGCTGCCCCAATGGCCGCATCAGCGATCTCTTTTGGGGTGATCGGCAGGTGCGGTGACATGGTCGGCGTGTGGATGGAGCCGGTCACCGCACAGGTGATGATGACTTTGCGCTTGGGCCTGGATGCCATGGTGAACTCCTGGGTGAAGGGTGGCGACCAGGTGCGCTGATACAACAGGTGAGATTCCGGGTCGAATGCCTTGTTATATCACTCGGTTGGTGGGTGCTTGGGCTGGGACATACCCTGAGCATGGGCTCTGGCTGACACCTGGGGGACCCAGCGGCACCGCCTGGCCCGGGCGACTGGCCGCTGTGGGGGTGTCGTCAGTCGATTTTGGCGCCTGACACTTCAATGACGCGCTTCCATTTCTCTGACTCACGTTTGATGCGACCGGCCAGTTGCTCGGGTGTTTCCACCACTGGCAAGATGCCCATGCTGATAAAGCGATCATGCACTTCGGCCGAGCGCAGCACGGTGGCCATGTCGCGGTTGAGTTTGTCGATGATGTTTCTCGGTGTACCCGTGCGTACCGTCATGTAGTTGACGGTGGAGGACTCAAAGCCGGGCAAGCTGTCAGATATGGGGGGCACATCTGGCAGGATGGGGCTGCGCTCATGGCTGGACACGCCCAGCGCAATCAACTTGCCCGATTTAATAAAGGGGAGCAAGGTGACCAGGCTGTCAATGGTCATTTGCACCTGCCCCGACATCAGGTCTTGCAGGGCAGGGCCTGTGCCTTTGTAGGCGATGTGGCTGATGTCCAAGCCGGCCATGCTCTTGAACAATTCACCCCCCAGGTGCGAGCTGGTGCCAATGCCCGAGCTGGAAAAGTTGATCTTGCCGGGGTTGGCTTTGGCGTATTGGATGAAGTCCTTGGTGTTTCTGGCTGGCACGCTGGGGTGGACGGCCAACACATTGATCAACTGCCCAATCATGGCCACCGGCGCAAGGTCTGCCATGGCGTCATAAGGCAGTTGTTTCATCAAATAGGGGTTGGTGATTTGCGGGCCAATGGTGGTGTAGAGCACGGTGTAGCCATCGGGTTTGGACTTGGCCACGATGTCGGCACCAATCACCGCCCCTGCACCCGGTTTATTGTCCACCACCACCGGTTGGCCCAGTTGCTTGGCAAAAGGCTCGGACAAGGTTCGGGCCATGATGTCAGAGCCACCGCCGGGTGCAAAGGGCACCACCAGGCGCACCGATTGTTGGGGATAGTTTTGGGCCAGGGCCACGCTGGCCCCCAATAGGGTCAAAGAAGCCAAGCCTTTTTTCAGCCAATGGGTGTACATCATGATGGGTTGTCCTGTTGAAAAAAATCAATCGTGCATGAACTGGGACAGGCCGTAATAGCGCATCACCTCATCCATGCGTTGGGGGTCGGGCCGGGCGTTGGCCCACCCACGGCGGCTGGGGGCCAAGCCGGTGCTGCGGCGCAACTCCACCTGGGCTTCGGTCATTTTGAGAGTCAGCCCCAGGCTGTCGATCACTGGCACATCTTGAAAGCGCTGAATGCCTTCGCTAGCAAGCAGCAGATTCAAGGGCATCTCACCGGGGATGATGGCATGCGCACCCGCATCTACCAGTTGTTGGGCCGTTTTGCGAAATTGATCGACCACTTTGCCCGGCCTGTCAAAGCCGGTCATCACGTCTTCAAACGACAAGCCTGTGGGCAAGATGCCTGCACAGCGGTCTTCCATGCGGTATTGCGCCATTTGCAAGCGGTAGGCCGGGGCTAAGCGCTCGTTGAACAGCAACAAGCCAAATCGCTCGCCCAAACTGTGGGTGGCCAAGTAGCAGGTTTCGGCGCAGCCCACCACTGGGATGTCGACCATGCTGCGCATTTCTCGCAACATGGGGTCGATGGTGGTGCACACCGCAAAGCCATCAAAGCCTTGGGCTTGGGCGCTCCACACACTGCCCAGCCATTGCAAGGAATGCAAGGAAAACAAAGCGTTGAAGGTGATGTCCCCACCGGGGTAATCGCTGGGATAGGTGTCGATGGCCAAGCCATGCACCACCACCTCGGTGTCGGCATGGACAATTTTTTGGGCATGCGCCTGGATGCGTTCGCGGTAAGCCGGTAACACGTCCAAAACCGTCATGCTTTGGTGCCAAATGCGCATGCCCATGTGTGCCTTTGCAGTGATGAGGGATGAAAAAAGCCGTTGCGTTTCACTCGGCCTTGATGCCAATCGATTTGACAATACCCGCCCAGCGCTCGCGCTCGGCCTTCATAAAGGCGGCAAAAGCGGCGGTGCCCATGCCGCTGTCGGCAATTGAGCCCAATGCGGCCAGGCGCTGCACCACCTCGGGTTGCCGCAGCAGGGTTTGGATGTCGCGGTTGACGCGGTTGATCACCTCGGCGGGGGTGTTGGCTGGGGCAAACAAACCATTCCAGCCCGCGTATTCAAATCCCGCGAAGGTGTCTGACAAGCTGGGCACTTGGGGCAAATTGGGTACGCGCTGGGCGGTGCTCACCGCCAAGGGTTTGATTTGGTTGTTGGCGATGTAAGCGCTCAAGGCCGCGTCGGGCAGACATATGAGGTCGATGCGCCCACCCAACACATCTTGAATCGCCTCGGGGGCTTTGGTGTAAGGCACATGGGTGAGGCGGATACCGGCCATGGCGGCCACGGTATCGGCCAGCATGCCCGAGAAAGTTTTCGGCCCTTCTGTGGCGATGGTGAGCTTCTCGGGTTGGGCTTTGGCCCGGGCGATCAAGTCGGCCAGGCTTTGGATGCCGCTGCTGGGTTGCGCGGCCAGTACGAACGGGCTGCGACCGAACAGGGCCACGGGGATGAAATCTTTTTCCAAATCAAAGGGCAAGGTTTTGAAGGTGAAGCCATTGGTCACCATGGCTGCTGTGGTGGCGTAAAAGAAGTTGTAGCCATCGGGCGCCGAGCGCGCTGCGGCTTGGGTGCCAATCACGTTTTGACCGCCCGGGCGGTTTTCCACCACGACGGCGCTGCCCCAACTGCGGGCGAGTTGATCGGCGATGTAGCGCGCCAAGATGTCTGGGCCCGCACCGGCGGGCTGCGAGACGATCCATTTGATCGGTCGATTCGGCCAGGGGCCGCTTTGCGCCATGACAGGCCACGCCAGGCCAGCGGCCAGGCCGCCGGCCGCGCAGGTGAGGAGTTGGCGGCGTTGTGCCTGGTGGGTCATGGTTGTCTCCGGTCAGTGTGGTTGTGAAAAAACATGAATCTCATCGAACAAGGCTTGCAGGCTGGTGCCATCGTGGGCCACGCCGTACACCACATGGTCAGGGCGCACCAGCACGGCATGGGCTTGGTGCTGGGCCAACCAGGTGGCCAACACCGCGTCGGCCTCCTGCCATGGGCCCACGCCCGCTTGCCACTGGGCCATGCCCGTGGGCCGGCATTGAGCGGCGGTGGTCAGCAAGCTCGAAGGTGCTTGGGCCGATAACAGCAAGCGCCAACCGCAACCCAACCAGTGGTCCATGCGTTGGCGCTGGGCACCGCGCACCAGCCACGGCTGCGGACACAGGGTGCCCACCGCCACATGCGATTGCGCGCTGAGCAAGCCCCCGCGCAGGGACGGTTGCACGTCTTGGCGCGGGGTGCGCTGCACTTGGCCTTGGCAGGCTTGCAGCAATTGCTGGTCACGCGCACGCGCTTTGGCGGGGTCGCGCTCGGCGACCAACTCGCCAATGTGTTTGATGCGGGTGGTCAGCTCGCGCACATGGGCTTGGCGTTCGCTGCCATAGGTATCGAGCAAGGCGTCGGGGGCATGGTCTTGCAAACACGCTGCGATTTTCCAGCTGAGGTTGACCACATCGCGCACGCCTTGGCACATGCCTTGGCCCAAAAACGGGGGTTGCTGGTGGGCGGCATCGCCCGCCAGAAACACCCGACCTTGGCGCCATTCGCGCGCCACCAAGGCGTGAAAGCGGTAGCTGGCTTGGCGCCACAGTTGGCCGTCTTGCGGGGTGATCCAGCGCGACAGCAAGCGCCAGGTGCCCTCGGGGGTGGCCAGTTCTTGCGGGTCTTCGCCAGGGTTGATGGAGATCTCCCAGCGCCGATGGTTGCCAGGGCCGATCAAGAAGGTGCTGGGCCGTGTGGGTTCGCAATACTGCACGCTGACCTGGGGCAACTTGGCCAGCCCTTGGGGGTTGATCAAGGTGTCGACCACCAACCAGGCCTGGTCAAAACCCAGGTCGATCAAGCCCATGCCGAGTTGTTCGCGCACCCGGCTGGAGGCACCGTCGCAAGCGATGGCGTAGCGCGCTTGCACCACGCTCTTTTCACCTGTGTCGTTGGTGATGGACAGTTTCAACCGGTCGGCTTGGTTTTGCACGCGCTGCACGCTGTGGCCCAGGGCCAAGGTGACATTGGGCATGCCCGTGATCAACTGGCGCAACAAGCGCTCCAAGGCCGGTTGGTTGAACACCACCGACGGGTGGTGGCCCAAGGGATAGGGTGGGGCGATGGTGGACATGCACTTGATGAGTTGGCCGTCCACGCCATAAAACTCCGAGTCGGTGAAGGGCTCCATGTGCGCTTGCATGGCCCCGTCAATTCCCAATTGCTGCCACACGCGCAGGATTTCGTGGTCCATGGCAAAAGCGCGCGGCTTGTCGTAAATGGCCTGCGCGCTGTCGCCGATCCACACCCGCAGGCCGCGTTGCCCGAGCAAGGCGGCGGCAGCAGCGCCACTGGGGCCGCAGCCCACAATGGCCACGTCATACAGGGGCTTGATCGGTGGTTTCAAAGAAGTCATCTCGCGTTCAAGGTCGGTGCCGACGGGGGGCAAAGCGGAGGGTGGGTGGACCCTCAGACCGGTGCAAACATCACCGCGCGTTGGGCCTGCTTCAAGGCATCGCTGGGCGGCTTGGAGATGCCCCATTGGTCGATCCGCCCGGTGGGCCACTTCCAGTCATCGGGTTGGCCGGCGGTGTAGCTGTCGTCGATTTGCTGCACCTCAGCCGTGTACTCCACCACGATGCCAAACGGCCCAATGAAGTAATTGAAAGCATTGTTGCCAGGGCCGTGGCGGCCAGGGCCCCACTCGATGGGGTGGCCAGCGTCTTTGAGCCGACCGCCGCCGCGCATGACCGATTCGAGGTCGGGCATCAAAAAAGCAATGTGGTTGAGCGCATCGTTGTCGGTGTCGCCAAAGGCGATGCTGTGGTGGTCGCTGTTGCAGCGCATGAAGGCCATGATGCGGGTGCGGTCCGAGAGCGAAAAATCCAGCACCTGTTCTAAAAATGTTTGGCTGGCGGGCACATCGTGGGTGTTGAGCACGGCGTGCGCCAAGCGAATGGGCTTGTCGGCCACCTGCGTGCCCTGCGGGTGGGTGTGGTCGCCATGCACCAGTTGGTAGACACGGCCATGCCCATCGACCACGCTCAGGCCCATGCCACCGGCCGGGTCGCTCAAAGCGGCAACAGGCCCCAGCACACGGCCACCACTTTTGAGTGCGACCTGTGATGCTTTCTCCAAGGCTTGGGCGCTGTGGACCCGCAAGCTCACATGGCGCACCGAGGCCTGTCCGGTGTGGGCGTGAAGAGAAATCAAATGGTGGTCGGTGCCGGTGCCGCGCAGGTATGTGCCGTCTGGCCCTTGCGCGACCACATCCAAGTGCCAGACCTCGGTGAAAAAGGCCTCGGCCACGGCCAGATCTGGGACATTGAGGGCGACGCTGCGCAAATGGCTGACGATGGAGGAGGCGTGGGTCATGGGG
>Ga0209033_1000335_pt1 | contig 26815 bp, 72 predicted proteins | sample LauGreFa1BDMLBDN_2_FD_188218 | JGI IMG/M metagenome (GOLD analysis project Ga0209033, IMG submission 188218) | Freshwater lake microbial communities from Lake Michigan, USA - Fa13.BD.MLB.DN (SPAdes) (version 2) | ecosystem: Environmental > Aquatic > Freshwater > Lake | place: Lake Michigan, USA...
TACCCCCCAACCCTACAGCCCCCGTATCTCGTTCACAACCCGTTGGAAAGAAATAGGGAACTTGCCCTCCCCCACAGTTGGAGGTGATGAGGGAGGGCAGTCCCGTGCGTGGGGGCGGTGAACACCGTCCACCCCCGACGACCGTTAGATGTCCGACGGATAGAACTGGGGGTCAAGTCCCAACTTCTCGCCCAACCGCTTGGCGATGTCGTGCGCCTGCTCGTTGGTGAGACACGGCATCACGAGAACCCCGAAGTCGGAGGAATCGCCAGTGGGAGACTGGTAGTGAATCCAGACTTCCTTGCTGTTCATCTGGACGGCGACAATGTCGCCCTTGTGTGTGGTGGTTGTGTTGTTCATACTCCCCTTGTCTATCGCCGACAGATTTGGATTTCCACAGCCTGTGGACAACTCTTGCTGATTCGCATTTAGTGCTAATCCGCAACGATTGCTAACTTACCCATGAGTAACTTGTACGCTACAAGTATCCTTACACCTACTAAGGACAAGGCGCACGCCAGATGCTGGAGCCCCGCCCCTCGAAAGAAGTCTTCAACCAATAACGGTGGCGGAAAGCAACCCACAGAACTCCCAGATAAATCTAGTTTGCCTCCTTATGCCCGATTTCCACTCACACAGATTTATCTCCGAGCAGAACTGAGCCACAGCAACTTAAGTTCCGTCCGGTGCGGCAGTCCCGTCGACGTCGACCTGAGCATCCCGAGGCTGAACAACCATCAGGCAGGGAGATGAAGGACTGGATAGGGGTAAGGCAGAGAACAAAGCGCACATCATTTCCTCAACGAGCAGTAATGCCGGGAACCCGGGACTCCAGGAGGGGCAGACACAGAGGGAGAGACACCCGACAATATGGTGTGACACCGCCCGAAGCAAACAATGGAATAATCGGGGGGAAACAAATCCAAATCCCCTGACGGAGGACAAGATGAGTATGAACACTTTCCTCAACACACTGCTAGGCATTGCCGTCGGCTTCCCGTTCGGCGTAATCCTCGTCAAGATTGCTGACTTCATTGACGAGGTGGTCTGATGACCAGCGAGGACATCTTGGACGCCGTACTCCGACCGAAGACCGAGTGTTGCGACAAAATCCCGTCTAACCACCTCAACGGTCGGGCGTACTGCTACTACTGCGAGATGAACGCAGAGTGGTGCCAATGCGATGTTGCTGACATCTGCTCCTGCGAGCCGTCCTGAGCCACTCAGCCCGACACGCCGTACCACGCCGCCGTCCCGCCACTCTCCGTGGTCACTACACGCTTTAGATAAATCTACACGAGTGTGTGTTATGCCTTACTGGGGCGAAGAATGACATCAAATCTCACAGAAAGTGAGAAATGGGGCGGATTCGCAAGTTTTCCCGTCCTATTTGACCTCTATCAGCGTTCGTGTGGCTCTTCCCCCTGCTTATCCCACGAAACCCAATCCGTGGTTACACACTCACTCAGAGTGACCAAACGGTGTTTATCATATAAATCTACCCGTGTTTAGTTTGGTATGACGAATGCTGTGTAGTATGCGATTCTCTCCGTTACTGCGAGCCGGGAGCCCCGGCGTGAGCCTGAGCGAGTATCTCCTCTCCTGTGTTCTCTCCCTCCTAGTGTTTCTCTCTCCCTCTGACACCGCTGTCCTTGATATCCGTTGGGGAAATAAAGGCGCGCCGTTTATCTCGCAGAGTTCCGCCGTAACGGGGCTCAGCGCAACTACGGTCTTTGGGTATGGAGCATGATGAAATCGCTAGCCGTTTAGACCGCCTGAATGCTGACCTAGCCCGTCTAGAGGACAAGATTGTCGGCGTGTACGAAGAAGTGCTCCGCCTGCGGGTGGACATCGACCAAAGTACGTCCCGCCTGGACAAGTGGCAAGTGGTGTCGGCGACATGGACACCCCCCATGCCTGACTAGGGGAAATAGGAAAGAGGCGGATTTCTCCGCCCCTCCTGCTGGGGTCTAGCCCCTCTGCCCCTGTCGGGCTATGTCGCTACCGCCTTAGAGCCACTCAAAGAGGTCTCCGTCGGCGATTTCGGAGTAGTCAAGGTCATTCGCATCAGCGATTGCCTGCCACACCGCATCCTCCGTCAGGGGAGCGTCAGGGTCAAGAAAGTCTTGCCACTGCTTACTGGGTTCTGTCATCATCACCTCCATGCTCTCCTTGTCGAACCGCCGAGCATTTGGATTTATCGGAACAAGGGCAGAAATGACATTATGGGGAGAGAGCGGTCGACACTCCCTCCCCACCTTGCCACGATGGACAAGTATCAAAGTAGCCTCCGTGCTATGCCCTCTCAGCACTCTGTCCCTCAACCAGCATTGAGGTCGGCGCGATGATATCGCTCGCTCGCTGGTTCGGTCGGGTCTCATAGGGGAGACTACCTTGATACTCCTCCTGTCCGTTCGGTCAGGATTTGGATTTACACAGGTTTATCCACAGGGTGTGGAAAAGTCCTGGTTATCCACAGTTTTATACACAGGGTGTGGAAATCTAAATACTCAACGGCTCGACAGGGTGAGTATGACCCACTACTACTTCATCACCGACACCCTGACGGGTGACCTGCTTGACCTAGTGCCGTTCTGCTCGGACGGTTGCCACTACTGGTACTGCCGTGAGAACGGTCTGGAGTACGAAGGGTGGAATGGTTGCCATGAGCACCCCTACACCGATGAGTGCCGTGAGTGTGGCACTCTGATTCAGGGGGTTGAGGAGGCGGTTGCCTGCTAGTGGCTCCCCCGCCACGGTTCCTCCCGCCCGCAACAGCAAGTGAGCGTGCGGGGCTCCCGCGCCCGTGCCGTCGCCCTCATCAGGGGTGATAGCACGGGCATTTGGCGTTCTGAGCAGGCATTTCGTCCCCTGAGCGTACTCGGACTTAGAATCAAGACCCCCTCAAGGTAAGAAACAGCAGTCCCTTCGCCCAGCGCCGGGAGTCCCGGTTTGAGGCTCGAGCGGCACATTTGGTTCATCGACGGGCAAATGCGCCCATGAGCAGGGATAATCTCCGCGATAGCACGACGCGGGGCTCCGCCCGATGCGATGGCAAGGCGTGTAGGTGTACAGCGTGTGTATGCCCTACAACGGCAATAGGGGGCTTATTCAGCCCCCCTGCGCTGGGGTCTTACCCCGTTGCCCCTGCGTTTCAGGGCTATGTTCCGCTAGCCGTCAGGCGAGCAGTTCAGCGACTTGCTTCGCCACCAACGCCTGCAAGCGTCGGCAGTCAGCATTTTTGCTGTCCTGCGCCTCGGCGAGCAGACGGAGCAGTTCCTGCGCCATCGCAACTCGGTACGAGACTTTCATTTCATCACCTCCACTACCCCTGTCGCCGTGGGCAGGATTTGGATTTGTCACCGATTTGCCCGCTTGTCTGGTACGGCAGCCCCGCACGCAGGGCATTTACAACAATGACAAATTGCCCGTTCGAGTCAAGCCTCGATGTGGTGGGTCGAGACGACCATCGATGTGGGTGATAGCACGGCTGAATCGACCAGCAGTGGGTCGACGAGTCGGGACTGCGCCCACGCAGACTCGGGGGTGTCGGGCGAGATGACTTCCACGAAGCGAGCGATGACTCGGTGCTTGGTTGCCCAGTCTTGCGCTGAAGCGAGGCTGGGGAATGGACCGAACCACATCGGCTGAGAGAGTCTCATGGCGAGCCAAATAGTCCCGGTTTCCACGCCGTCACGCTATCAGGGGACAAAGCAGAAACCCCACCGCTAGGGTGGGGTCTCCGTTTCGGGCTGGATTGGTGGTCAGTCCACCGTTGTCAGGTGGTCGTAGCGGTCGGCACCGCAGTCGTCGCAGATGACTCCCGAGTCTCCGCAGTCGTTGAGGTTGTCGGTGGTTCCGCAGTCTTGGCAGGTTTCGTGTTCGGTGTTCATACCTACCCTGTCCACCCGCCGAGGATTTGGATTTGCCACCGATGGTGGTGGGGTGGGTTTCCCCACCCCAACCGTCCGTCAGAGGATGCCGTCGTCCTCCTCGTCGGACTCTCCCTCGTCGTCGGACTCCTCCTCCTCGTCCTCGTCGTCGTACTCGTCGTCGGAGAAGCACCCCTCGCGCTCCTCGTAGTCGCCCCAATCCTCGCGCTCAAAGCGGGCTTCGTATGCGTCCATCATTTCGTCGTATTCGGTGTTCATACTCCCCTTGTCGTCGGGGTCAGGATTTGGATTTCCACAGACCTGTGGATAACTGGCCGCCGAAGGCTACTGGCCGCTCGGCCACGCCCGTAGTGCGGGCCAGAGTCCCGCCCCAGAGACACACATCTAACTTTTACGGTGGCGGAAAGGACTGTGCCGTGCCGTCAGAGGCGACCGCCGTAGTCACGCTCGTGCCAGTAGCGAGTCTCCCAGCGGTCCTGCTTCTCGGCTTCCCGAATGTCACGCTCCACAGCGTTGCGGATGTCGTTCAGGGCGACGATGATGTCGTCGTCGGCGTACTTCACGCCTACCGCTCGCAGTTCTGCCAGCGTGTAGTGCTTGCTGATGTCAAGGTCACGCACCTCGTCGTACCAGTCGTATAGGTTGTCCCACATTTCGTGGTCGGGGTCGGTGAGGGTGTCTGCCAGTTCGCTGGCGATGGGGTTCTTTGTGGTGATGCTCATAACCTCCCTGTCGTCGGGGGAAGGATTTGGATTTGCCACCCACACTGGCCTACGCAGGCCAACGATGCCCACGCAGGCCACGCAGGATGGCCCCTGATGGCCTTAGATGGCCTCGGGTGACCAGATGGGTCGGGGGCCGAAGTCATCCTCGCGGAAGAAAATCTTCTTCTTGTACGCGGTTCCGGCAACCTCGTCGTGGTCAGGCTCGGCCTCGTCGTACTCCGGCTCGTCGGCGTACCAGTCGCCGTGGCCTTCGGTGTCGTACTCGGCCTCGCACCAGCGGTCGTAGGCCTCCATTAGTTCGGTGTCAGGGTAGGTGTTCATACCACCCTTGTCGTCGGGGGAAGGATTTGGATTTGCGGTCTGTGGATAAACCTGTGGATAACTCGCCCAAACGCCCGAAAATCGGGGCTCCGCCACGCCGGAGACGGCTAGTCCTGATTCTCCATCCTGACAGACTCCTCGGCGAGAGTGTCGTCGTACCCACGGGAGTAGCCGTCCTCGTACGCCTCGCACACTTCGTGCTGATGCTCGTCGTTCTCGGCGAGAGCGAGAAGGTCGCCCAGCAGTTCGGGGATGCTTTCCCCTGCCCACTCTCCCGACAGAGGGGAATCGTTCTTCTCGGCGAGGCACAGAGCGTCGTACGCTCCACGCTTGTATCCACGCTCCTCTGCTTCCTTGAGGATGGTTTCGTTGATGATGTTGGTGGTGGCGTCCATGCTTCTCCTGTCATCTGGTTGGGGATTTGGATTTACCGCTCCCCTTGCTCTGGGTAGCCCCGCGTCTGGCGCGACCGCCCCGAATGGGGCTACGCCCCCACATACTCCTCGGCGTGAAGCGTCTGATGCCGACCACGAAGGTCTTGGGCGAACTGAACCAGCCAATGCCCAAAGTCATCAAAGGGGTACTCACGGGTGACTTCGTAGGCTCCACACGCCTTGCCGTCCTCAACGATTGCTGTGACGGTCACGATTTCGGTTTCTAGATTGACGGAGTAGGTGATTGTGTTCATACCCTCCCTGTCCAGTCGGTTGGGATTTTGATTTCCACAGAGTTGTGGATAAACCTGTGGATAACTTGGGAACGCTCTCGTCGGTTTAGCGATGCGTGATGCGTGCGGGAGTCCCGTGCCGATTACTCACATCTAATCATTACGGTGGCGGAAAGCAAACTCAACTGTCTGCTCACTCGCCGTGTTTGGCGATTTGGATACTGTCAAGGTCAATGTCAAACGAATGACCGCCTCGTTTCCAGCCGTAGAGCAGGTCTTGGATGAAGTCATCAGCCTTCGCTCGGGTCGTGAAGAATGCGGAACATACTCCACCCGTGTAGTACCTGTCGGCGTTGCGGTTGTAAGTGACTTTGTGCATCACTCATCACCCCCCGAGAAAGCGTCCTTGACCTCATCTCGGAAGATGCGCCAGAAGATGTAGACGACGATGCCGAAGGGGATTGCTGGTTCCAAGATGTAGTCAATGAGTTCCATACTCTCCTTGTCACCTCAACGAGCATTTGGATTTGCCCGAAGGCTCAAACTCGGGACTGGACTACTGCTCCTCGCCCCATGAGTCCATAACGAACCGAATGAAGTCCGTTGGCACGAAGTCTTTGTAGAACGGGTCGGTGGGTGTTCCAATAAGTTTGCCTGCGATGTCGGGTCGCACTCGGGCAAGAGAGTTGTACCAATGCTGACCGATGCGGAGTCCCGCCGTCGGGTCGTACGACTTGGCAGTTGCGTCAAAGAAGTCGGTGGCGTTCACATCACCTCTCCCTTGAGTCGGAAGTAGGCGATGACCTCCATAATGGCTTCCATGAAGTCGTAGGGGGTCGCAGGGCGTTCGCCGTCAAACGACCACGGGAGCATTTCGGGGCCGGAGGTGCGTGAGAGGTAGTCGCCAATCGCGGCTTCCACGGCTTCCCCGCCAGAGCAGAGAGTCCAGTAGCCGTCAATGATGAGTTGGGCATTGTCGCTGAGTGTGGTTTCGGTATTCATACTCACCCTGTCCATTCGGGCAACATTTGGATTTAGGCGACTCGTCCATCCAGTACACCCGAGAGCAGGTTTCTCATGTCCAGCAGATGGTCAGCCACAACAGCCGACGAACAGATGTTCGTGTTGCCGACCTCTCGGAGAGTCCCGTCGATGAGCGTGAGCAGTTCACGCAGTTGGTTCGTCTCGGCTTCTCGTTCTGCGAGAGCCAAGTCAGCGATTGCCTCGTCTACCTGTCCGTCAAGCGGAGTAGCAGGACTATTGGTCATGGTTATTCCTTCCGATGTTGTACGGCACTTCAGCCTTCGGTCTTGCCAGTATGCCATTGAGGGACACCAGCAGGGTCATGGTCTGTGCGTAGTTCTCGTGTGCCGAGTTGTTGATACCGAGATTGCGCACAAGCCAAGCGATGTTCTCGGGTTTGTCCAAGTCCCGCCTCATGGCTGGGACATCCATCGGGGTCAGCAGTTGGGCGATGACTTGCTTGCTTGCCGAAGCGATTTCGCTCATGCCGTCTGCTCCTGTTCTGTGGGTTGCTCCGATGAGGGCAGGAAGTCGGCGATGAAGTCTCGTGCGGAATACCGACTGTCCTCGTAGACCACGAACGGCTCACCATCCCCCTGCTCCCACATTACCGTGGGAATGGCGTACTCATTGTCCGACTGGGGTTCACCAATGAGGATGCCGTATGAGGTGGTACTGCCCGTACAGCCCGTGAGAGTGTCAAACACAATGCGAGTTGCGTAGGACTCGTCGGTCAGCCGTCCCGCCTCCATCGCTCGCTTCAGTCCCTCGGCAAGCAGGGTGGGGACATAATGCCCATCCCAATGCGTGTAGAAGTAGATAGGTGTCGCATTGTTGTGGTGGACAATGCCGATGTGTCCTCGCTCACCCATTGGCAACCCCCTCTTTCATCTCATCGCTCATCTCGTCGTATCCCTGTGCGTATCCGTTGAGGAAGTAGGTGGCGAGCGTTTCGGTGGTGTGCTTGCTGGTGGGCAGGTGGGCAACGAAGTCCTCTGCCACAAGGCTATCGGCATTGAAGAAGCCGAGCGTTGCGTCAGCCTGTCCCATCTCGTATCCGAGCAGGTAAGCCTTGATGACCGTGGTGAGGTCGGGGAGTGGTGCGGTGGGGATGTTCATACTACCCCTGTCGCCGTGGTCAGGATTTGGATTTGCGGTCACACTCCCACCGCCTCTCGTGCGTTGGCTTTGGTGGTGTGGATTGCTTCACGCTTCATCGCATTGGCGAACTGACCGACCGACTCCACGCCGATGTTGGCGAGGATTGCTTTCAGGGGGACATGGTAAGCCCACTCGTCGCCGTTAGCCCAACAAACAAGGACACAGCGGTCATTCAGCGGGCTGTCGTGTAGCAGGATGCTGATGTACCGAACAGCCGTGCTGTTGGAGCAGTCGGGCTTCAGGAATGTGAGTTCTTGGAATGTGCTGGTGGTGATGTTCATACTCCCCCTGTCCGTTCAGGCAGGATTTGGATTTCCACAGGGTGTGGATAAGGCTGTGGATAAACTCCCCTGTGGACAAGGCTGTGGATAACTTGCCCGTGCGCTCGCGCGAAACGGGACTCCCGCCTACATCTAATCGTTACGGTGGCGGAAAGCGACGGTCACCAAGCAACCACCTCTTCCTCTCGGTGGAGTTGCCCACACCTCTCGCAGGCGTATAGTCCGTTCCAGTCGCTGTCGGCAGTCGGCTCCATCGTGTTGCCATTGCTGTCGCAGGAGAAGAACCCGTCGCTGTCGGGGGTGTTACCGCAGACGCAGACGAATGCCTCGCCTGCCTTGTGTGTGGTGATGATACCCATACTACCCCTGTCAGGTTTATGGACATTTGGATTTGTCGGCGACTTCGCCCCGCGTTAGCCCCGCTACCCGTGCGTCCGGTGGATGCGTATCTCCTTGAGGGGAAGCCAACCAGTCCAGTTGCTGATAGCCGACGACAACAACAGTTGCCCCTTGCGGTCGCCCTCCCCTTCACGCACAACGATAAAGCGGGGCCCCTGCGAGCGGGTGAGTTTGCGAGTGCGAAGCGATGCCGTCTGTCCGTTGATGGTCACAAGAACCTCGGAGTCATTTGGAATGTCGGTCATGGTTCAGACTTCACTGTTGGTTGTCGTTCCAGCCGATGTTCTCCATGTTGTCAAGAAGAAAGTCAATCTCTCCAAGCAGTCGGCGATGTTCTTCCACCTGATAACGGTCGTATAGCAGGTCATCCAACGCATGGTGATAACTCATGAGTAGAAGGGTGAGCATTCCCCTTAGTTCATCGTTTGTGAGTTTCGGGTCGTGCTCCATACCTTCCTTGACCATTCTCATGGGATTTGGATTAGAGATGTGGTAGTAGGTCATGACTCATCCTCGCTGAACGGCGTGACGGTCATCGTGCCACCAGTGGGTGCGTCGTGGTGATACAACCGTGCGACGATGTGGTCGGCGTGAACCGTGACTTCCAGTCGCCATTCCGTACGGTCAGGCGTGATGGAGTCCAACAGTTCGGTGGCATTGCGAGCGGAGAAGTATCCGTTCACGGTTCCGTTCCAAGTCGGGAAACCGACAATGCGGAAACCCTGATTATTTTCCGTGAACAAGTGTTCCGTGATGTTGGCGAAGTCCTGAACGGTGTAGTCCCAGCAGTCGCCATAGCAGTCGTTGGCAGGGGTGGACTCGTCGGTCTCGGGGTCGTACACCTCGCACGAACAAGTGTTCTGATAGACGGCAGTGTAGGTTCCAGTATCGGTGGGAATGGTGGTGGTGGTCATAACCCCCTTGTCCACCCGACGACGATTTGGATTTCCGACAAGACTTCCGATGCCAACCGTCGCACCCGCTCGCGGAGTCCCGGCAACGGAGCCTCAGGAGCATCAGGGGTGTCGCTAATGAGTTCGGCATTGGTTGCGTACATCCACACACGCTCGCCTGAATCCTCAAAGAGTTCCAGTCGCCATCCGTCAAACTCGTAGTCGGCATTCACTAACGAACCGTCGGCGAACTCGACAACGGGACTCTCCAAGCAGGAACACAGTTGTAGACATAGGTCGCCAAGTTCCAAGTCAGTCGGGGTGTCGTTAGTAACGACCCTGATTCGGATGTCGTAATGACGCTGAATGTCGCTCATCAGGCGAGAGTAGCACTAGAGCCTCAGCACCAACCCCATGCGTACCAGTGCAAGAACCGTTCTTGGTCTTGCAGGTCTATGGTGTAGGTCACCACGGGGAAGCCGTGACCTGTCGCACGCTCCTTGATGGTCATCTCGCCTGTGGGGAAGTAACCACGGAACGCTTCAGCGACGGAATCAAAAGTTGTTGAGAACGAGCCGTAACCGCAGTCGGCTACGACCACTATTCGTGGTTGCAGGTCTAGTTCTGACCAAGTGGGGATGGTGGTGGTGTTCATACTTTCCCTGTCCGTCGTCGGACGATTTGGATTTGGGGAATGGGAGAAGCCCACCAGCAGGAGGGCGACTCCCCATCGGTTGCTCCCCCTCTAGATGGGGCGCACGGGTGGAGCGATAGTCGTGGCGGTTGCCTATCGTGAGAAGAGGACGGGGTGCAGGTCAGGGACTGGATACCGCCTAGGTTCGGCAGAGCAGTATGACGAGCAGAGCCTTATCTTCGTGCAGAGGCTTGCTGACTATGTCCACCCACCGATGTTGCTGGTGGGCTTACACTTCTCCTGTCTCCGCCGTCAGGATTTGGATTTCCACAGGCTGTGGATAAAGTTGTGGATAAACCTGTGGATAACTTTCTGGCAAGATTTCGTCAAGATAGTGTCTACATTTAGTCAAGGAACTTGACACATTGCGTCTAATCGTTACGGTGGCGGAAAGGCTTGACCGAGAGTCCCGCGCCTGAAATACTTGAGTCGATGAGGACAATCGACGAAATCAAACAACGCAATATCGACGTAGGACAGCACTTTTTTGACGAAGATGCGATGCGTTTCTTTGACAGTCAGATTCATCCAGATGTGTTCGGTGATTATTTCGTTACCTCAGAGTCGTACCCGGACACGGGACTCCGCCGGTACACGGTGCGACGCATGGATTGGGATAGTGGAATCGTGTGGACTGTGGGAATCTTCCTAGAACACAAGACCCTGCGTGATGCCTATGAAGAAGCGAAGCGTCTGTCGCAAGTGCCGTTAGCCGACTGACGAAATAGTAAAGCGAGCAGTTTTTCGCCTTATTCGGTTGGCTCGCAGTTGTCATGCTTTCGCCACCAGCGATTGTGTCGCCATGTGGCAAACAGCCCACGAATCACTCTCTTGTGGTTGGCAACACAGGTGTTGTCGTAGTTCATTGCCTTCATGTCTACCCTGTCCACGAGTCTGACATTTTGATTTGTCCAGCCACCTTACTGAACTCCGTCGGCAACAAAGTCGCTTGAGTCCATCTCCATCAACGCCCAATACGCATCTTTGTACGAAGGAAAGTCTGACTCAAAGACGATTTCCCCCGTCTCCTTATCCTCAAGGAATCCCAGCACGGCGGAGCCCCGCTGCGGGGTGATGCGAATGAGGTAGACGAGTCCATTGAGGAGTGGTTGGTGTTTCATTTCTGCTTAGCGTACTTCCGCATCTTGGAGGTGATGTTTCGTGTCCCCCCAAGCGTCAAGCCGACGACCACAGAGATTTCCCGTACTGTCTTGCCTTCTTGGAGCATCGCAAAGATTTTGTCATTCCTCCAACGACGCAGTTCCCTGAGGAAACCATCGGCAGAGAGGTGGCTCTGAACGGCATCGGGACTCAGAGACATACGCTCGGCGATTTCGTTGTAGGTAGCCCCATTGACAACGAGGCTCTGTGCCTCTTCCAACTGCTCGGGAGTCACTTGTCCTCACCCCACATTTCTTCATCTGTAAGGATTTCGGTAGCGGACTGTATTGCGTCGCTGAGAGTGTGCTGTACGCAGTCCGACCAGCCTTGTCCTTCGGCGTACAAGTCAAACCAAGAGTTGTTCACCCACTCAATCAAGCCCTCTTCGGACATCTCAAAGATGTCATTGTCATTCTTGATGTCGTACTGTGCCCATTGGTCGCAGTAGCGAATAACATCGTGACCCTGCGACCAATCGGCAGGGTTGTATGCGAGATGGACTCTCATCTCACCATCGGCGTAGATGTGAACAGAACGCTCGCCGTTACTGACGGTAGCAATGATGTCGTGATGGTCTGCTGAGTACGAGTACCAAGCAGAGTCCTCACGCCCTTCAGAGCGTTCGTCAGGCTGATGCCAAGTGATGTTGATGGTAGTGGTCATTCCCCCTCGCAGTCGTGTCCGTAGAGCCATTCGGCATTGTCGGTTTCGTTGGCGAGGTCAAAGACTCGCTCACATTCAGGGCAGGTGATGTTCATACCACCCTTGTCAAGTCGGTCACGATTTGGATTTACAGGGCTTGGTCAAGTGCCTCTGCCATGAGTCGGTTCTTCTCACGGTCGCTCCACGCCACGGCAGTCCCGAGGATGTCACGAAGGGTAGACGCTTGGGCGTTGATGCGAAGAATAACCTCGTCGTCGCTCCACATGCTGTCTTTGCCGTACCACTCCGAAAGCGGAACGAAGTCGTGCTCGTCAAGAACGGCAACCTCATGATTGTTGTTGATACGGACAATGGAGAAGATATTCCCATTCGGGAGTGTGAAGTGAATGTTGTCGTGCCTGAACTCCATCAGTTCTCACCTTCTTTCAGAAAGACATTTGCGAAGCCAATAGCGTAGCCGAGCGTAAACTCTGAGACAAGATAACTCTTCTCAATCTCGGAGGCTTCCTCGCTGGGGTCATCCATGTCCTCTACGAACACCATGTACATCAAGATGATGTCTGCGATGAATTTGGGGGCTAGTGCCTCATTCATGTAAACACCAGTAAGGGCATCCTGCTCTCCGAGTTTCCTACCTCGTGCTTCTGCCTTGCTTGCGAGTGTCTCTAGTGTCGGTGTTGGTGTGATGTTCATGTCACCCTTGTCCAGCCGACAACGATTTGGATTTACCAAGAGGAAGAATACTCAAAGTCCCACTCTACGGGCATAGTGAGTACCTTGTTGATGGTGGCTACCGTGTACCGCAAGCCCTCTAAGTACCACCCGTCATAGTCGGTGGTACCGAAGAAGAAGCCCGAAGCGGTGGGCAACAGTTCGCTGGCGAGCATGGGGTCAGCGAGAACCTTGAGGCACAAGTCTCGCAGTTCTTCCAACTGCTCACGCCCAACAAAGACGGTCTGGCACTCATCCTCACCGTTCTGACAGTTCTGAACGAACCAGTTATGGATAGCGTTCTGCTTGCGCCAGTACGCAACCTTGACTCCGACAGAAGCAGTCGGGAAGTCGCTGTCCACAAACTCGCTCACATTGGCAAGTTCCATGAGCGAAGCAAACAACGCCTTGTCGTCGTCCTTGCTCCAGTCGCTATTGCTGACATACTTCTTTGCGTGTAGATATTGGTCAAGTCCCATACCCACCTTGTCCAATCAGTCAGGATTTGGATTTGTACGGAAATAGCACAACGCCCCCCGAATGAACACCACATTGAGTCGGGGGGCTGTGCTACGGAAGCCCCGCATTGGAGGTGAAAGGGCTTCCGAGATGGACACCCCGAACACGGCGAGCCGTGCTGGGGCTATGTACCCCCACCCCCAAAGGGGCAGGGGCAAGTTCCTAGCGGTTTGCTAGCGACCCCAACGCCTGAATTTGCTCGGCGTTGAGAATGTCGGACACTTCACGAACCTGAACCTCACGGTAGAGGACACGCCAACGCTCCTCGTCACGCAGGAGTCGGGGGAGTTCGCTCTCCGTGTAGATTCTCCACTCACAGGGGAACAGCCTGTGTACGGCTGTGAACTCCCTGAGGTCTTTGTTGATGGGCAGGTGAGCCATGAGGACATACAACTTCTTCATACCACCCCTGTCCGTTTCGGGGACATTTGGATTTGCCACTTCAGTCCCCAAGATAGACGCCCCTCACCTTGCGGAGAACGGGAGCGACCTTGATGTTCTCCAGCGACAGACCTCGCTCTTGGGCGAGTCGGAGAATCTCCTCCGTCAGGGAGGCAAGGTTCCGCTGGAAAGCCAGCGACTCTTTGTGGGACATCTTCATCATCGGGTCGTTGGCGAACGCTCCATCCGTTTCGCACCAGCGGAAAGTCAGGGTTCCGTCAGGAACATAGAGGAACGAGTCCTCTGACTTCTTCACTTGATTCGTGGCGATGCTGAAGCCCGATGAGCGGCAGCCCCAATAGGAGAACTCGGAGGATGCGAGCCACGCCCCTGCGTCAAGGACACATTCGGCGAGGACGAGTGCGTCCCCGTCGTACTTGGGAGGTTTCCCTGCGGGATTTCGTGTGGTGATGGTTTCGGTGGTCATACCTACCCTGTCCATCAGTCGGACATTTGGATTTGTGCTGGTGGGGTCAGTAGACACACACACCACCCTCGGCGTAGGTGAACTCGTCGTCCACGAAGAACTCGTTCGCAACATCAGAACAGATGTCGCACTCCGTGAGGAACTCACGAACCTCGCTCACGCTCTTGGAGAGCAGACCCGTCAGTTCGTCGGCGATGACGAGAGCAACACGGGCGATTTCGTATTCGTCCATGAGGTCGCTGTAGTCCTCGTCGTACTGAATCTGACCCATGTTCTTGATGAGGTTGATGTGGTTCCGTACTGCGGTGCTGATTTGTTTGGTGGTGTCCATACTCTCCCTGTCCAACCAATCGCCATTTAGATTTCCACAGCCCTGTGGATAACTCTGTGGATAACTCTGTGGATAACTTCGAGCCATCCCATATGCGGGTCGACGCACGGGACTCCCGTGGATGTCCGTCTAATGATGACGGTGGCGGAAAGCGACAACAGCCGTGTCTGCCTACTCCGAACCCGACCTCAAGTTCCTGCGCCACTCCTCAACAATCAGAGCCGAGGCGACATAGGGGATATTGCCATCGTCCCATTGGTGGTCGGGGAAGTCCCGCACCTTAGTCGCAGTCTCCCACTTGCTGGTTTCGTTGTCGCTTCCAATGAACCACAACGAGAATGTCCACTTCGGTCTATCGTCAAAGTTGTTCCACTCCTGAACAAGAATGTGGAACTGCCAGTCGTGGTCGTAGATGACCAACGGAACGACACCACCGAACTCACTCTCGTAGATGTTCAGTTTCTGACTACCAAGAACAGCATCGTGGACGAGTTCGGGGATTGCCTTCAGGTTCTCTTGGTTCATCCGACCCTCGGCTTGTCGCTTGCTCGGAGCATCGGGTTACTCATCGCCAGCCTGAAGGCTCGGTCGTGGCTCAACCCGTTCACATAACGCTCTAGGGCATACGCCTCGCTGAACGCCATTGTCCACCCGTACTGGTGCTGAACCTTTAGGGTCAGGTGCTTGATGCTGTATCCGCTCATACCTTCCCTGTCATCGGGTGCGACATTTGGATTTAGTTGCTCACGGATTGTGGCTAATGGAGAGAGCCTCGTCCAGTGCGTCCTTGATGTCCGCGTCAGCCCCGCCGTTGTCCTTGCTGATTGACACCCACTCCTCCCCGTTCCAAATAGGACGCCTCGTTGAGAAGTGGTCACAGTCGCCGTCTATTACGAATGAGACAGAACCGTCAGCGTGTTGGATGCCAGCCACAAGGAAGTAGTGCTGGTTGGTCATCAGAGTTCGTCCTCTATGTCCATCATCAGGATTTCCACTTTTGCGATTCGCTCGCCCCACACATCATCATCAACGATGGTTGCGTACACGGGGTACACGCCGTCGCCCAGTCCCGAACTGAACGCCACGGCGCTCGCTATGCCGAGTTGCCCTGCCCGTTCATCGGACAGAGTTGCCCCACACGCACCGTTGTAGGTGAATGGGTAGTTGCCATCCTCGTTGGGCTTGTCGGGTTGGAACTCGTCGGACTCAAACTCACCCGTGATGTAGCACGGGTCGCAGACCATCAGTTGTCCTGAGTCCACGCCAACCCAACCGACGAGAACTCGCAGAATGCTATTCGTTGTCACAGCGACTCAGCCTCCGTGACCCGAATGTGGTTCTCAATCCACATTTGATAAGCGTCGGCGTGGAATGCGATGACCGACAGTTGCTCAACCGACAACGGGTAGTCAGCACCGTCATACTTGCCCTTGCTGTCCACGCTGTTGTAGACGACGCAGTTGCCGACGATGATACGCCCGAACATAGCCGTGGCGATGGGGTTGAGGGGCAGACCGATAAGCAGACCCTCGTCGTGGACATAGCCCACGAGGTCGTCCTGCCGTACGCAGTCAAACCAACCGCCCACCTGCTCGTGGATGGTGGTGTGGTCGCCTAGGGGGATGGGTGTGATGGAGTTGTGGGCGATGATAAGCCCTGCTGGTGTTGTGCTCATACCAGCCCTGTCGAGGGGTGAAACATTTGGATTTGCGGGTCGTTGGCGTAGATGAATACCCGAGACTTAGCCTCGGGAAGTGTGGCGAATACACCAAGACGGTTGTTGTCCCACCCGTAAGCGACCCACGCCCACGGACGACTGAATGCCTTATCTCGGAGTGGCACGGCATAGCCGACCCTCTGTCCACGCAGGTAGCAGAAGGCTCGTTGGTTCATAATCCAAGCCTCACGCATCTCGCTCAGGGAGTCCCGAATCGCACGAATCATCCGACTTCCGCCTCAATCGCAATCGTTGATAACTTCTCCATGTCCCACCCGTAGTGGTACTGAAGCATATTTGTGGCGAGGTCAATCGCAATTTGCCTGACCACCTCGTCATCGGATGGGTCTACATCAGGAGAGAAGTCCTCGGTATCAAGTTCCACGGTCGTAACCAGTGAGAAGTAGTCGCCCACGAAGGTGACATTCCAAGTTTCTCTGCTCATCGTCCCAACTTCTTTCGCAGTCGGGCAAAGAAGTTCTTGCGAGTCTCCTCGGCATAGTCCTCGGAGAACATCATCTCCTCCCACTTGGCTTGGCGTTCCATCTCGGCGGTCATCTGTGCCTCAATGTAAGCGTCCAGCAGTTCCGCGTACTCGCTCGTACCCAAGTAAGTGTCCAGCACCGACTTGGTGAGGGGCAAGAACTCGGACATGGAGTCTTGTTGCCAAGTGTAGTAAGCAGTCAGGAACTCGTCCGACTCCTGATACTTCTCTTCCAAGGCTTCCAGAGCCTCTCCGTTTCGGATGGCATCCTGATAGGGAGCCTCCAGCCATGCGTCGTAGTTGTTCATACCAACCCTGTCAGCGTGATTGGGATTTGGATTTACCCAGTCAGCCTGAGAACTTACTCAACACAATCGCAGAGAGAAATAAAATCACAAACAAGACAATGAGGTTCATTGGTAATCCTTACGGTGGCGGAAAGCGTCAGCGGAAACCGCAAGACGGGACTCTGCCATCAGGTTTCTGCTCATGCGTGTAGGGGCATGACGATAATGGGGGTCTGCTCGCCCACCCACGCACCCACGCAGTTGTAGTCAATGTATTCGGAGGCATCTTCGTAGTTCATGCCATCTCGGAACATGAGAACATCAACCATCTTGTCGTAGGAGTAAACAGCAAGAGTTGGTTCGTTGATGCGACGGGAGAAGCCAATAAAGGCATCCTCAAACCCGTCCATGAGGAGGGTGCTTTCACCCATGTCCTCTAGTGCTTCGCTTATCTGCTCTCTTGTAGGCATTGGGTTGTCCCCTTTCATGAGGTCGTGATACGGACTGGCATCGGTGTAGCGGAAGTGCGAATGGATAAGTTCACTCGTCATTATCCTGCCACCTCTTGATGGTAAGTCCACCGCCAATCATGACAATGAGCCAGATGATAATGATGATAAGAGTGTCCATGCGTGTATCCCTTCGTACCCTGTCAGCCTCGGCTGGATTTGGATTTAGCCCTTCGGAAGTCCCGTCACTTGGGCGGACAGCATCCTCGGGGACGCTGAACTACCCGTCGGACAAATGTCGGCTTCTGTGGCTGAGGCTCGGGTTGGGCTGGCTCGGGCTGGGGTTCGTTCATTTGTATAGATTACAACGAACTTGGCTCACCTGTAGAACAGTTGGTTGAGCGACCGCACCTCTTCCAGTTCTCCGTCTGACAAGGGCTTTGGCATTGACGAGTGGAGAACCTTCATGCTGGGGGTGTTGCTTTCTACTTCCCAAAACTGGTCGTACTCGGTGTCGTCCATCTCGGTCGTTTTGCGGTCAATCTCAATCCATTCACCCACATCGGCGAGGTATCGGAGTTCCTGAACAGACAAACCGACAAACTCGGACACAGATTCCAGTTGGGTCACATAGTCCACACCATGCTCCTCATTGGCGTACTTACCAAGACGCTCCATCAGCAACTTCACATCCTGAGCCCCGTCTGGACGCTTGTGCCGCCCGTGAGACACGAGCCAGCGAACCTTAGACATTGCTGAAATAAGCAGGCGGTAGTTCGCCGACTCGTTCCATCTCTTGCTTCCGATTTCATTATTCATGGTTTTCCTAGAACAGCGTTGGGGAATCGTCGGGCTTGGTGTCCAAGCAGTAGTCGTGAGCAAAGACAGGCTCTTCATCAACGATTCGGTAGATGGTTTTCTTGCCAGCACGAACCCACGCCCTCACTCGGCGTACGCAGTGCTGAGACTTCTCGTCCACTTCGGTGGCACAGATAAAGCAGGTGTAGAGAGGGGGCAATCCCATCGCAGAACGACTCATACAGCCCTCCCAAACGACGGGTCAGCGATGTCTCGCAATCCGTCTTGGATTGTTTCCCACACGCCGTCCCACATGGCTTGAGACAGACCCTTACGCCAAGCCCAAGTATCTTGGAACTTATCCCACATCTCGTCGGTGAACGGCGGTGCGTCCTTATCGTCAGCAAGGTGGTCTTGTTGCCAAGCGTCCTCAATGTCGCCTCGGGTGACAACGCCGACGACGATTCCGTACTGCTTCTCCAGCGAGTAGAGGTGCTGGATAAGTTCGGTCATCTCCGATGGGGTGAATCGTAACTCACTCGGCTCGGGTTCAGGTTCGTCAATGGGTTCACGAAACATCAGACCGCTACCGCCTCTCGGGGGAAACGGTCAGAGACTCGCAAGCCCAGTGAAGCGTCCTTCTCATTGACACGGTAGACCGTGCTGATGGGCTTCACATAGAGGTTCAGCCACTTGCCCAAAGACAACACGGGCTGTGTGAACAGGCTGGCGAACAGGTTGGCACGGGTGAACTCCTTACTGAAGTAGGCGTACTGAGAGCCGTCCTTCAGCGAGAACAGAACGAGGAAGTTGTCCGCCATTCCCTTGATGGGCTGGAAGTAAACGCACTCCACGAATGCTGATTCGGAGTAGAGGGCATAACCCTCTCCGTCTTGCTCAACGATGATTGCGGGTTCGGTGGTTTCGGTGGTTGTCATACCAACCCTGTCCACTTCGGAGACATTTGGATTTAGCAAATCTCAAACCCCCCACTATTCAGGAGAAACTCGGCAAACTCTCGGACATTCTCCACAGAGAACGGGTAGTTCGCTTCCCAAGCGTCGTTCTTACCCTCGCCACGACAGCCGTTACACCACCCGTGAGAGCGTCCCAACAGGATGGCATCATCCTCGTCCAGTTCTTTGGTGGGCATCCCGTTCTCAACCCCAACGAGGTCGGTTCGGATACCCGTGCCTTCGCACCATTGACAGTCTGTTCGTGGAAGCGACGCAAGGCGTTCACGGTACTGAGTCTCGTACTCGGCGGTGTAGCCGTCCTCAATGTCCTTCATCAGACGCATTCCGAGGGCGTATGCCTCATCAGCGTCAAGCCCGTCACCATCGTTGGAGTGTCCGTACTCAACAGTCCCAGCAATGTCGCCGTGAACATTCAGGCAGTAATCCCACAGGGGATGCCACCACCACACATTGTTGCGGAAGTATTCGCCCGTTTCGTTCTTGGCATTCTTGCCATAAACATCCATCCCCATCAGTTGCCCCCTTCCTCGTGGTCGTGCCAATCGGAGGCGAGAAGTGGAATCTCCCCCTTTGTAGCCACATAATCCAAGACATTACAGACAATCATTCGTGGCTCACTATCGGTGATTTCCTCTACCCCACTCGCAGACTCAAGTTCATCCACGATGCGGTATCCATCCTCTATGAGGGTGGTCTCAATGCCGTCCTCAAGCATCTTGATGATGACGGTGGCGACTTTCTCGTTCGCCGTTCGGGTGAAACATCCCCAGTCCGCACCCAGCCAACTTTGGCGGTGGGCATCGGTGAATGTTGCTTTCAGTATGGTTTTTACAGTCATAGTCATCTTGTCCATTCGCATCCGATTTGGATTTGCGGTCAGACTTCCTCCTCCTCGTCGTCCTCGTCGTCAATACCCTTAGGTGCTTCCACATTGGGGAAGTAGACGATGATGCCCAGTCCCATGCTGTCAAAGCACGGATTGGACAGAGCAAAGGTCAAGTTCTCGTCCTCAACCATGAGGGCGAAACGGAATGCTTCAGCCATGCTGTCCATGTCAATGCCGAGGCACTGCTTGCCGTACATTCCTCGTCCGCTGTACGAACGCAGTTCTGCTCCGTCAATGTCGTTCAGGAGGAACTGAATGTCCTCAATCTGGGTGGTGGTGAGTGTGGTAGTCATACCCACCCTGTCCGCTGGCTCTGGATTTGGATTTGCCGTCAGACCGACTGGAGGATGATGTCGCCATTCCCGTCCGTCACCACGGTAGTCCCGAGTCCGTTGAGTGCGACAAGGGAGTCCACGCACAGACTTCCAACCGTGATTTCGGGAATGTCGTCGCTGTCATTGAGTTCGTGCCACATTGACTCAACCGTTGCGTTGATGGGAAAGTCGGTGAGGGTGTTCATCATGTCCTCGTCCGAAAGGTCGTCGGGTAACTCAACATCAACCGTGATGGTGAGTTCGTAGGTCTGCGTCAGGTAGACACGCTTCATCGTGACCACCACGCTTCCATAGCGTCACGGAGAGAACCCGTACCCTCGTCGCCCATTACTTCAGCCTCGTCGGGGGTGTCAGCACGACGCATGACGGTACTGAAACCGTCAATGCCCTTACAGACAACCATGCGAACACGGATGCGCTCGGGGTGCTTGCTGGGGGCAATGTCCTCACCGTCGGTCGGAGAAGCCCAGCCCGTAACCACCAAAGCAATCGCCTTGATGTTGTCGGGTCGCTTAGAACCCCACAAAAGTTGATAGGGGTCGCCTTCCGAACCCAAGATGTACGCACCGTCATCGTCGCACCCAAAGAGGGTGGCTTCCATCCCAAACTTGTCGGGTGCGGTGCGGTGGACAATCTCGTCCACGGTCTTTGCGATTTGTGTAATGGTGGTCATGTCAGTTCCCCAATCCAATCTTGTTGAGAGCGTCGTGAATGTCGTGCCAGTAGTCGCCACCACTCACGCCCCAATGGGTCGGGAGAAGTGTGACGGTACGAGTGGCATAGTCGTGGAAGTTCTTGCCCCCACGAACGCACACCACCTTCCACATGGCGTAGTTGTAGTTACCGTCCTCGCAGAGTCGGTATTCGTCAATCTTGCGGAGAGCGATGACGATTTCCCCATTGGGGAGAGTCATGCCAACCGTGAGTTCGGTAGTAGCAGGGTCAATCTCGGTGGTTTCGGTAGTGGTCATAGTTCTCTTGTCCAGTCGCTCGGGATTTGGATTTAGTCGTTCCCGTAGTCGCACTTCTGCCCGTTACATGACCCGTAGTTCTTACAGTACGACTCATAGTTCAGACACTCGGGGTCACGGTTATCGTGGACGACGACGGTCTCGGAGTCCCGCCTACCGCTTCGCTTGCCCAACTTGTAGGCAACAATCGTGGTGAACAGACCCATTACTGAAAGTCCTTTGCGAGTTCGGCTAGGACGGCATTCGTCTTGTCTCGTTCCTGAAACTTCTTCTCAACGAATGTCATCATGTCGTCTACTGCTTCCTCAAGTTCTGCCCGTTCGTCATCGGTCAAGTTCGCCAATGCGTCGTCGGCTTCCTGTTCCCAGTTCGGGTTGAGGTGGTCATGGGCGCACACCCACACTTCGTGAATGTCCTCTTCGGTGTAGCGACCGCCAAAGAATCGTGAGGCTTCCTTCTCAAAGTACGAGGGCAACCATTCCCTGTGGGCGATGAAGTGTGCTGTCCGTGCCTCGGTGAATGTTTCCCACGCACGAAACATGGCGAGAGCATTATCCATGATTTCCAACTCGGTGTTGGGCGTAATGCCCTCTGCTCGCATGATGCTGTTGATGTTCATAATCTCCCTGTCTACTCACTCACGATTTGGATTTGTCCTGCCTTGTCCACAGTGCCAACGCTCGGCGCGGAGCGGGACTCGTTCGTTGTTCTCGGTTCTCTTCGGCAAGACGACTCACTTCGTTATTTCGGTTCTCTCATTCGTGATGGCTCAGACCTACTTCTTGGGCTTTGCGTCCTCAATCGCCCGTGCGTGTTCCTCGGGAATGTGGGGAATCGGAATGTAGTGGGCGTGACCACCGTGTTCCAGTACCCACGGCTTCGGGGGCAACTTGCCGTTGTGGGCAAAGTAAGCGACCTCAAACCAGTGCGACAGGAAAATCTTGGTGGCATAGCGACGGGCTTGGAGTTCTATCCGTCCCGCTGGCAACATCCCACGCTCCAGCATCGCCCGTAAGTCCTTGTCCTTGATGTTCTTGGACTCCAGCGTCTGCTTTGCGAGTTCGGCGTAGTCGCCTGCCTCGTTCTTGGCGATGCGACGAGCCTTCTCTTGGGCGTAAAGGTGTCCGTAGAAACACTTGTCCTGCTTGTGGAACTTCACGAACGAGTCGCCAATCTTGTAGCAGAGCAACTTCAGGTCGGCGTTCCACGGTCGTTTCTCGCCCTTGTCCCACTTCTGATTCGGATTCAGACCTGCGTATGACCAAATCTGTCCAACAGTTTCCACCCGTGAAATGTCAATGTGGGCGAGCAGTCCTGCGGAAAGAATGTCTCCGATTCCATACTGGCTTGTTGCCCACTGCCCAACGGTATGGGCGTTTGCGTAAGCCTTGAGTGCTGGCTTCACGGAGTTCTCAACCGTTGCCATTTGGAGGTGGTAGAAGTCAATGAGCAGGTTGTCCGTGGCAGACAGCGACGAACGCTGGTTGCCCAGTGCGATGCGATGCTCTTGGACTCTGTAATAGAAGTCCACCAACGCCCGTGCGGACTCGGGTGAGATAGTTCCTGCCTTCTTCACCAAGTCTTTCTCTAAACGCTTGGCTACTTCGGGGGCGAGGAAGTCAATGTCCGCACTGTAGGAAAGGTCGGTCATCACTTGACCAACGCTTCCACAGTAGAGGCAACGCCCTTACGGGAGTCCACACGAACCGTGTGCTTCGGCGTGACGACTTCCTGCTCCACGGTCGCAGGGATGAGTCCATCCTTGACCGCCTTGTCAAAGGCATCCTTGTCTACGGTCATCTTCACGACCTGACGCAGAATGCTGGCAGGAATCAGTGCCTCCAGTTTCTCCACATCAAAGTCACGGTTGGTCACATCCACGCACTCAACCTTGTGGTCGTCCACGAACACGACTTCCACGCCGTCGTATGCGAAAGCGTCAATAACGGTCTGACGAGCCTCGTCGTATGCCTTGCCTGCCTCAGCCTTTGCCTGCTTCGCACGGATGAAGGTACGGCTCGCCTTCTCGGAGGGCTTGATGGTTTCTGTGGTGATGGTTTCGGTGATTGTCATAGTTCCCCTGTCTCACGGTCGCCGATTTGGATTTGGCGAGTTTCTGATGGCAATAATAATGGAATAACGGGCGTTCGCCAACCCGCCTAGTCCCGCTTTGGAGTGCTTTCTTCGCAAGCCACAAATACCCGTGACCTGCGGTTATGTGTCCTTCTAGCCGTTACGGTGGTGGAAAGGACTACGGCAGAGGTGCGTTGAGTGCGATGTACTCGGCTTTACCCGACTGCGATGGACACAAGTTCCTGATGCCAGCCAGCAAGATAGCGAAGTGAGTCGCACGGTCTACATCGTCAGTCGCACCTTCGTTGATGCGCTCCACAACATCGGTGTCGCCCATGCCTTCTTCCATCAACTGACACCACAACTCGCCGAACTCAAGAAGTGAGTTGTCGTCCATCACGACACCCCCGTAGAAGTACGCAACATCATCAAAGAAAGCGTATTCGGCAGGAGTGTAAGTGACTTCCTCAGCAGGCAGTGTGTCAATAACGGGTACGCCCGTTGTCGGCAAAGGAGCGAGGGTGGTTTCCTCCCCACTGATTACCCCCGACGAGCAACCAGCGAGGAGGAGAACTGTTAGTGGGAGTAGTCGCTTCATAATCACAATCCGTCAAACTTATAGGCTTGGCTGGGGCAGAAGTTTGCCACTGCGGACAAAGCCACCAACTGAACAAACTCAAGGTCTCCGCCAGCATTCTCAATAGCCCACACCACTTCTTGTCCCGTCATTCCGTCAAGGAGGTAGTCGCAGACAATCCTGCCAGTCTCAATCATCTGGTAGCGACCGACATAGATTGTTCCTGAGTAGTTGCTCTCAATGTCGTAGATGAACTCATCTTCCTCCGTCCACGGAGCCTGAGTGGGGGCAGGAGTCGCAATCGGAGCGTCCGTAGTCTTGACAACAGTTTTTTCAGGACTGTTTGGTACTTCGGTGTCTGTCACATAGACCGTTCGTGTTCCACCGCAAGCAGTGAGTGCGAGAGTCCCGATGACAATGGGGAGTAGTCGCTTCATCCCAACACCACCCATCGGTCGCCAAACTCAGCGTTGAGTCCCAACGAGGAACCCGAATCCCACTTTACGGAGATGGTTCCCGTGTCGTCCACGAAGTCCACGATTCCCTCGTCGCCTTGACGCAGTTTCGTGTATGGGTCATTGGTGTACTGGAGTCGCACTCGCTTTCCGATAAGCGACTCAAGGTGTGAATCGGAGTGAATCACAGTTTGTTTCCTTTCTCGTCTTGGAATGTTAGTTCCGTAAGGTTTACCGTGCTAGAGAAGTCCTCGTAGCAGTCGTTCTCAATGAGGTCAATAACTTCCTCAATGGTGATTGGCGTGTCCACGGCTAGTGGACGAGAGCCGTTTCGGTCGTAGATGACCTCGCTGGCTCGGGCAGTCTTGATTCGCCCTACATAGTCGGCTACATCATACGAAATGACTCGCATGACATAAACTCGCTCGGGAAGGTCGCTCATCGGTTATTTGCCCTCCACTCGCAGTAGGCGTTGTAGGTTTCGTCGTCGTCAGGGTCAAGCCCGTTGGCTTCGCACCACTGGTCGTAAGTCGGATTGGACTCAAAGACTCGGATGGTCACGACTTCACCACATGAATGCTCGGCAGGAAGTACCAAGAGTTGTCCGTAATGAACAACTGTGCGTCGGCAAGAGTGGCGAAACGATGAGTCGTTGATGAGGGGAGAAGTTCCACGCACCAACCAAGCCCATCGGCTTCTTTCATGTCTGCGTCATAGTAAATGACGATGTGGTTCCCGTTGATTTCGTCGCTCATACTTCCCCTGCCCCCGTATCGGACATTTGGATTTGTCGCCCAAAGGCTTCTATCCAACCTTCGGGGGTAAAGCGTCCGCACCCGTAGTGAATGGTCGGATTCCCGTAGTTCTCCCATACGACAATCGGAATCTCATGCTCGTTATCGCAAGGCGAGCCAACAGCAATGCCGTAGCCCGTGCTTTCGCCCGTACAACCCGTAAGGGTGTCAAAGATGATTCGTGTCGCATACGCAGGGTCATCTAGGCGACCCTCGTTCTTACACTTTCTCAATCCTTCCGCAAGGGTGTGGCAGACACCGCTACCGAACCAGTGCGTGTAGAGGAACAGCGTCACTTCCTCGTTGGGCTGACGAATGCCGATGTTCCCACGGTCACCCACGGTCATCACCCTTGAGGTTGCCATGCTCGCCGTATCCCCATCGGATTCCTTCGGTGAACGAGGTGCGATAGGTCTGCCACAAGTCGTCGTCGTTCATAATCCACTGACCAACCTCGTTGAGTTCGTCATCGGTGGCGATGTACGCACACCAACGGACGGCTTCGGCTTCAGGGCTAGTGTCGTCAGCGTCGTAGTAGCCACCGCCATCCAGCATTTCCCGTGCTTCCTCACGCAAGGCGAGAGGTGAGAACGACATTGTGTTTGACGACAACAGTTCGCTGATGGGCAAGCCATCTTCTTCGGCTCGCTCAACGATTTCATGGTCAAGGGGGTATTCGTCATCGGTAATCGTGACGACAAGGCATTCTTCGGCAGGGATAATCGTCCCAGTTCCAGCGTGAATAATAAGTCTCATACTTCCCCTGTCTCCGTAGTCGGGATTTGGATTTGTCGGGCAAACGCTTGGGTGGTCACGACTCAACCCTGTCTGCCCATACAAGTTGCTTATTGGGGTCGTAGGTTACGCCCAAGAAGTAGCACAGAGATACTTCATCCACGAACTCGGGAGTATCTCCCCACGAAGCCCCGCCAGCGATGACGAAAGTAATGTCGTCGTGTTTTACCCATGTGGCAAGACGGTGCTTGCCCTCGGCAATGTCATAAGTGATGTTCACGACACCTTCTAACTCGGACATGAGTGTCTCACGGTTGATACCGACAACTTCGTCAGTGAACTCGTCAAAAGTAAAGAAGTTCTCATCAGCAAACTCGGGGTCAAGATGAGTATGGTAAATCGCATTGAGGATAGCCTCATCGCTCATTCCACGCAGAGCGGTCAAAGCCTCGTCACGGGTGCGGGATACGGGGACGAACCCTCCAATAAAGTCAGCACCCATCAGCAACTCGCCATTCCGCAGAAAGCAAACTTGTTCTCAGTAAGGCGAAAGGCAAGGGCATTGCCCCATTTCTCATCCCAAATCTCAGCCATTCGCTCAAACTTTCTCGCACCAACAGCGTCACGGAGAGCAATAGCGTCAGCCTTAGCCAGCACAGCCCACTCGTATTCGGTGGGAGCGGACAGGGACTCATCCTCAATGAAGTAGGCGAGTGCGCTAGCGACTCTCTCGCCAAGACCCACATTGTCGCCAGTTTCGGGCAGAACATTGAGCGGAATGTCTACGAGTGATACCCCAGACTTCTCCGCAATGGTTCCCGTGTAGCCACGATGACCATACTCGTAGCGAGCGTCATCAACAGCATTGCGGAAAGCCTCACTAAGAGTCTTGCCCTCTGCCTCACAGTAAAAGTTCACAGCACCCATGTGTTACCACCTCTCCAATAAAACAACTTTGTATTCCTGT
>Ga0209033_1000336_pt1 | contig 26790 bp, 25 predicted proteins | sample LauGreFa1BDMLBDN_2_FD_188218 | JGI IMG/M metagenome (GOLD analysis project Ga0209033, IMG submission 188218) | Freshwater lake microbial communities from Lake Michigan, USA - Fa13.BD.MLB.DN (SPAdes) (version 2) | ecosystem: Environmental > Aquatic > Freshwater > Lake | place: Lake Michigan, USA...
CGGTATTACGATTAAAGCGCAAAGTGTGACGCTCGATTTTAAAGCTGCTGATGGTGAAATTTATCAGCTAAACTTTATTGACACACCAGGTCATGTTGATTTTTCGTATGAAGTATCGCGCTCGCTCGCCGCTTGCGAAGGTGCATTACTTGTCGTTGATGCAGCACAAGGCGTTGAAGCGCAAAGTGTAGCGAATTGTTACACGGCAATTGAGCAAGGCCTTGAAGTGGTGCCTGTATTAAATAAAATTGATTTGCCTTCCGCTGAGCCTGAGCGGGTCATGACCGAAATTGAAGAAGTGATTGGTATTCCCGCTGACGAAGCGTTGATGATTAGCGCTAAAACAGGTCTTGGCGTCAAAGACGTTTTAGAACAACTCGTGTTGAAAGTGCCTCCCCCTTCGGGTGACGCAGACGCGCCATTGCAAGCGTTGATTATTGATTCGTGGTTTGATAGTTATTTAGGCGTAGTCTCGCTAGTTCGCATCATGAACGGCAGTATTAAGCGTAAACAAAAAATCATGATTATGTCGACGGGTAAAACCTTTTTGGCTGAAAAAGTGGGTGTTTTTACGCCTAAACGGGTTGAAAGAGATATTTTGAATACGGGGGAAGTAGGCTTTCTCGTGGCGGGTATTAAAGATATTTTTGGCGCACCCGTGGGCGATACTGTTACGTCACCCGACAAACCGGCATTAGAACAATTGACTGGTTTTCAGCGAGTGCAACCACGCGTTTTTGCAGGGCTTTATCCTGTCAGCTCAGACGACTATGAAGAATTACGCGAAGCATTAAATAAATTAAATCTCAATGATGCTGCACTGCAATTTGAACCAGAAACCTCGCAAGCCTTAGGCTTTGGATTCCGCTGTGGATTCCTTGGCATGCTTCACATGGAAATTGTACAAGAGCGTCTTGAGCGTGAATACAATGTAGATTTAATTACAACAGCGCCAACGGTAATTTATGAAGTTATTACCCAAACGGGTGATGTTTTAATGGTCGATAATCCAGCAAAATTGCCAGAAAATGGGACCATCAGTGAAATTCGTGAACCCATTATTCGTGCAAATATTCTCGTGCCTGAAGCGTATGTGGGTGCCGTCATTACGCTGTGTATTGAAAAGCGTGGTGTGCAAAAAGATATGCAATATGTAGGTCGTCAAGTATCGCTGCATTATGAAATGCCACTCAATGAAGTCGTGCTGGATTTCTTTGATCGATTAAAGTCAGTCAGTCGCGGGTTTGCCTCGTTTGATTATGAATTCTTACGTTTTCAAGTCGCCTCATTAGTAAAACTGGATGTATTAATTAATGCAGAGAAAGTCGATGCGCTGTCAAGTATTGTGCATCATGATTTGAGTGTGAAACGCGGGCGCGATTTAGTGGAAAAAATGAAAGATTTAATTCCACGTCAAATGTTTGAAATTGCCATTCAAGCGGCGATTGGCTCTAAAATTATTGCACGGTCAACCGTTAAAGCATTGAGTAAAAACGTTTTAGCCAAATGTTATGGTGGTGATATTTCGCGTAAGAAAAAACTACTTGAAAAACAGAAAGCAGGTAAAAAACGTATGAAGCAAGTCGGTAACGTTGATATTCCGCAAGAAGCATTTTTAGCGGTTTTAAAATTAAATAAAGAATAATCAGAGGGCATTTTTGTGGATTTCGATTTTTCATTTTTTTTGTTTGTTGCAACGCTTGTTACGGGGGCAATTTGGGGCGCTTATGCGTGGTATTTAAAGCGTCAAAATATTCCCTACGACATTGAAAATGAACCGGTGCTGGTGGAATATGCCCATTCGTTTTTTCCGGTTGTGTTGATTGTATTTTTGCTACGCTCATTTATTGCAGAGCCGTTTCGGATTCCTTCGGGTTCGATGATGCCAACGTTGCTTGTTGGGGATTTTATTCTAGTTAATAAATTTACTTATGGTATTCGTTTGCCGGTGATTAACAAAAAAGTCATTGAATTAACTTCACCGCACCGTGGTGATATTGTGGTTTTTCGTTATCCTAAAAATCCTGAAGTGAATTACATTAAACGTTTAATTGGTTTGCCGAATGATAAAATTTCTTATGCCGATAAGCATTTAACGGTTAATGATCAACCCATTTTAGAAAGTGCATTAGGTGAATTTCAAGGCGCGGGTGAAAGTGCTGAAATGAATGGCGCGGCGCAGTTTTTGGAAAATTTAACAGGCGTTGAACATCGTATTTTAATTCGTAATGGTGCGCCGTCAGTAGAATTTACTTATACAGTTCCGCAGGGTCAGTATTTTATGATGGGTGATAATCGCGATAACAGTAATGACAGTCGTTATTGGGGATTTGTGCCAGAAGAAAATTTAGTGGGTAAAGCGTTTTTCATTTGGATGAGCTGGGATTGGCAAAACAAAGGCGTTGATTTTTCTCGAATAGGGACGATTTTAAAATAGGTTTAGGAATTAGGTGAAAAAAAACATTTTTTGTAATATTCGTAAAGTGAGTGGCGACACGTGACAAGAAAGCCCGAAATATTAAGTCGAAAATTAGGTTTAGCGTTTAATAATCCCCAATTATTTGTCACGGCGCTCACACATCGTAGTGCGAGTTCGCATAACAATGAGCGTTTGGAATTTTTAGGCGATGCTATTTTAGGTTTTGTGATTGCTGAGCAATTATATAATCTTTTTCCTCATGCGGCAGAAGGGGTGCTGAGTCGCCTCAGAGCCAGTCTTGTGAATCAGCGCTCACTCGCGGAACTTGCGCGAAAACATGAGCTGGGTGATTATTTGCTTCTCGGTTCAGGTGAACTTAAAAGTGGTGGGTTTCGTCGTGATTCCATTTTATCTGATGCGCTAGAAGCGATTATTGCGGCGTTATTTGAAGACCAAGGCATGGCGGCATGTCAGGTGTGGGTGGCACAATTATTCGACGAAAAACTCAAAAGTTTATCATTAAATAATGGTCAAAAAGATCCAAAAACCCGCTTGCAAGAACTCATGCAAGCTCAGAAACTAGACTTGCCCCATTATGAATTATTGACTATGTCGGGGCTAGCACATGAGCAGACATTTAAAGTCAAATGCACTATCTCACTCCTCTCCGAGCCAAGTATTGGTGCAGGTGTAACCCGAAAAGGCGCCGAGCAAGCCGCCGCAGAAGTGCTTCTCGAATTATTAGCCAAGGAAAATATACTATGAATTGTGGTTACGTCGCCTTAATTGGTCGCCCAAATGTGGGGAAATCAACATTGATGAACCATTTGCTCAAGCAAAAAATCAGCATTACCTCGCGCAAACCTCAAACTACGCGTCATCGCATTTTAGGAATTAATACCACCGATGCAGGTCAAGCCATTTACATGGATACACCCGGTATGCATGCAGAGCAAAAAAAAGCATTGAATCGTCAACTCAATCGCACTGCCGATACCACACTGCTTGGCGTGAATGTCATTGTTTGGTTAATTGATGGTTTATCTTGGCATGAATATGATGAAGTGATTTTTGAAAAACTCAAGCAAGCTGGATTGCCCGTTATTTTAGCGGTCAATAAAGTGGATCGTATTACGGATAAAGATAAAGTATTAGCGTTTTTTGCGGCTGCGCAGGAACGTTATCCTTTCCATGCTATTTTTCCGATATCTGCGCTGAAACGAATTCATTTGGATGAACTCGAAGCATCGATTATGGACCTGTTGCCTGAGGGGGATTTGATTTATCCTGCGGATCAAATTACAGATCGACCAGAGCGTTTTCTGGTAGGCGAGATTATTCGTGAAAAATTGATGCGCCGCTTAGGGGCAGAGTTGCCTTATGAATTAACGGTTGAAATTGAACGCTACGAAGAACTTGAAAATATCAGCAAAATATACGCGATTATTTGGATTGAGCGTATGTCACAAAAAAGTATCATTATCGGTACAGAAGGCGATATGCTCAAGAAAATCGGTACCGATGCGCGACTCGATATTGAGCGTTTAATTGGTCAAAAAGTGTATCTTCAGCTTTGGGTGAAAGTGAAAAAAGGGTGGTCGGATAATGAACGTGCGTTGCAGAGTTTAGGTTATCAAGATTAATTTATTTTGATTTTTGCACTCGAAAAAGGCGATTTTTTAATCGCCTTTTTTATGAACTCAGTTTTTAACCAAAAGTAGAGCCGTTATAACCCCAAAATGCAGCGGGCGCATTGCTAAATTCAATATACATTCTATCGGTAGAAATTTGCAGTTCTTCGTGAATGAGAGTGCAAAGCGATGCACTTAAGGCTTTCGCCTGTTTTTCGGTCAATCCAATACTTTTGCATTCTAAATACGCCAGTGGCGAATCTTTCCCCCCAAATAACATCGATACCCTGTCTGATAACTCAATCATCACATACGATTCAGGTTTGCTAGTTTCTTTTGCGGCGACTTGTGAAAGTTGACGTAGTAATTTTGGTTTGTCTGCAATTTGCACATTGGTGCTGAGTTTAATGTAGGGCATGGTGGACTTCTCCAAATAATCGGTTGCAGTTCAATACAGGTTATTTTCCTATACTAACTTAAAAACGTGTTTAGATTTATAGCTAATTGGGAAATTATTAAACAATAAATTGGCATATTGTTCATAAATAATGACAGGTATATAGTGTGAGTCAAGTTGGTGGTGTTTATTTTTTTCGACGCTTTTGGGAGATGATTATGATTGTTAACGTTATTAATTCAGTTTCGGATGAAGTGTTTGTCTTGATGGTCATGTTGTTAGCTTCAGTTGTTTTTTTAGACCCAGTTAAGTTGAAATCTAAGTAAATTTTTATCTAATGTTGTTTTTTTGATGGTATTCACCCTCTCCAATCCCATTATTTTAGAAGAATAATGGGATTTTTATGTATTTGAAAAGTGTATTTGACAGAATAGATGGATTTGCGTCAACTGTGATTATGACTTTAACTGGAAAGCTGGCAGTCAACTCTGATATGACGTATTTTAATTATCCAGTGTAATGCTGTAATAAATTGACCATTCTGCCTAGACTACTTGAAAAACCTAGGCAGAATTGTTTGATTGATATTTATGAAATCAAGCCAATTTCTGCAATAAAAAATGACGTGCACGAGCGACCGTATTGATGACAGGTGCTGAGCCACCCATTGCTACGGCGTCCACTAAGCAATACCATGCCGCGACGCCACTGGGAGGATTGCCTTGTGGTAAACCTAGAACGGGATCAATTTCAGCCCAATGCCATGTTCCCACGGCAGTACCAATTAATTCTAACCATGTTGTGATAAAAAATGCCGCTAAATACACCAGCGGTGAGCGTCCTTTGAATAAATAAAATAAAAAGACAACAAAGAGCAACGCCCCCACAAAATCCCCTTGCATCGCAAAAGTAATTCCCCAAAGCGACCACGCGCCACAAACGACCACCACAAATAACGCAATTTGACGTGCATAGCGCACAAATAAACCAGAGCGCCCCAGTGCAACAGCCGTTAAATAGACCATGCCGTGACCAGCAGGCACGTAAGCGGGAACGTTATGGAAACGGTAAGTATATCCGCCCATAAAAGGCGAGGCGAAATGTTCACCAATGGTTGCAAAGAGGACGGCAATTAACACTTGTACTCGAATTTCTTTGTTTTCGCCTAGTAGCCAACCAGTTAAAAATACCCAACCACTCACGCCTAATGCATTTTGTTTTTCAATCGTTGCATCGGCATCTGTAATTAAGCATATGGCAACACAGAAAAACGTAAAAGCCGCAATCCAATAATCTCGTTTACTGTGCGGATGAAGGTTGTGTTGAGGGGGGAAATAACGAAACATATAAATACTCGGCGCAATAATTCAATAATGAAGTGAATAGTAATTTTCAAGTCTAGCATTGCCCCATCGTTTCACGCAAACATCTATGCAAAACAAAATCATTTTTCAAAACGGTGCATTGTTAAATTTTTTATTTTCTACTTAATTTGTCACAATGGTATTTTCGTTAGATTGCGCCTAAAATGAAACTGAAATAAAACACTGCTATGCTGTCGTTAACCTTCTTACTATTTCTGGAGTTTGTTTATGGGACCACATTATTTAAATCATTTTTTCACTCCAAAATCAGTGGCGATTGTGGGTGCGTCCGAGCGACCAGAAAGTGTGGGGTATCGTATTTTGCTCAATATGCAAGAAGCGCAGTTTCAGGGCGGGCTTTATCCTGTTAACAATAAGCGTGAGCAGATTTTAGGACTCAAAGCCTACCCAGACCTGCATGCAGTTCCTGAAGAGCTGGATTTAGTGGTTATATCAACGCCCGCGCCTACTGTGCCGGATATCATGCGTCAATGTGGTGAAAAGGGTGTGCATTGCGTCATTATCATTACAGCAGGATTTGGTGAGCTTGGCGAAGAAGGAAAGAAACTCCAGCAAGAAGTGCTTGATATTGCGCATCGCTACAGCATTCGCATTATTGGTCCAAATTGTTTAGGGGTGGTGCGTCCAAGTGGCTTTTTGAATGCAACATTTGGCGATGGGGTGGTGAAGGATGGCAATTTAGCACTCCTTTCACAATCTGGCGCGGTGTGTACGGCTATTTTAGATTGGGCGAAATCGCAAGATATTGGTTTTTCAACGGTTGTATCGATGGGTGGTGCTGCGGATATTGATTTTGGTGAAGTGCTGGATTATCTCGCCACCGATACCAAAACAACGGGGATTTTGATGTACGTTGAAGGTATTCGTGATGCACGGCGTTTTTTAAGTGGACTCAAAGCAGCGGCGCGTTTGAAACCGGTTATTCTTATTAAATCCGGTCGGCATGAAGCGGGCGTTAAAGCGGCGATGTCCCACACCGGTGCGATGGTTGGCGGTGATAATGTGTTTGATGCCGCCATTGCTCGTGCCGGCGTGGTGCGGGCGTATAGTATTACAGAACTCTTTTCAGCAGCGCGAGTGCTTGCGAATAATTATGTGGTCAACGAAGATCGCCTTGCCATTATTACGAATGCAGGTGGTCCGGGGGTTATGAGTACCGATCGCGCTGAAGATGTCGGCATTAAAATGGCAGAGCTCAGTGACGCTAGTTTAGCGGCACTTAATGCCGTGTTGCCGGTGCATTGGTCACATGCGAATCCCGTGGATATTTTAGGGGATGCGACGTCAGAGCGTTATCAGCAATCTCTCGAAATCTGTTTAAAAGACGATAATATTGACGGTGTACTGGTTATTTTAACGCCACAAGCGATGACGGATCCCACGCAAGTGGCGAAATGTATTATTGAAGGCGCTAAACACAGTAAAAAACCTGTGCTTGCCGCATGGACGGGTGGGGCACGCGTGCAAGAGGGGCGTGAGTTATTTGCCAATAGCAATGTCGCGCATTTTTCAACGCCTGAAGTGGCGGTCGATGCGTTTGGCTTTTTAGCTAATTATGCGCAAAATCAAATATTGCTCAAGCAGATTCCCTCGCCCTCTGATGAAAAAGTGATGCCCGATGTCACCGGTGCACGTTTGATTATTGAGCGTGTGCTTGCTGAAGGGCGAGATGTCCTCACTGCGCAAGAAGCGAAAGCGATTTTAGCCGCGTTTCATATTCCCGTGAATCAAACGGTTAAAGTCTCTAGCGCAAAAGATGCCATGATTGCAGGTGAAACATTAGGTTTTCCCGTTGTACTCAAAATCAATATGCCCGAGTTTAGCCATAAATCTGATATTGGTGGCGTGCGCTTGAATATCAACAGTGTGCAGGATATTGCTCGTCATTTCACTGAAATGGAACAGGCCATCAAACGCAAATATCCCGATATTCACGAAGTAGGTATGACCGTTGAAACGATGTTTAAATCAGCCAGTGGACGTGAGTTGATGATTGGCGTGGTGCGCGACCCTGTATTTGGCCCTGCGATTAGTTTTGGCCTTGGTGGTACGATGGTTGAAATTCTCAAAGATAACGCTGTTGCATTGCCTCCGCTTAATGAATATATGGTTGAGCAAATGATTGCCAAAACCAAAGCGGCAAAATATTTAAACGCATTCCGTGATTTGCCACCAGCCAATAAAAAAGCATTAGTGGATGTACTGCTCAATATTTCAGACATGGTCAGTGAATTGCCTGAAATTTTAGAGCTCGATATTAACCCGTTAATTGTTGATGCACATGGCGCGATTGCGGTCGATGCACGAATTAAAGCGCAAAGCAGTCATCAATTAAGCCGCTATGCGCACATGGCTATTCATCCGTATCCGCATGAATTAACACAGCATTATTCAACGCCAAGCGGAATTAATATCACCGTGCGTCCCATTCGCCCAGAAGACGCCAAAATGGAAACGGATTTTGTGAGTCGCTTGTCTGAGCAAACCAAATATTTCCGCTATCACCGCGCTTTGCAAGAATTAACCCCTGAAATGCTAGTACGCTTCACGCAAATTGATTATGACCGTGAAATGGCCTTTGTTGCGGTGAGTGATGATCCAACATTACCCAATGAACTGGGCGTTGGACGCTACAGAGTGAATCCCGATGGGCATTCGGTTGAGTTTTCGCTGGTTGTCGCCGATGATTGCCAGCATTTAGGGATTGGTTCAAAATTAATGCGCACATTGATGCAATCGGCAAAAGAAAAGGGAATGCTCTTTTTTGAAGCAGAAGTGCTCAGTTCAAATGAACCCGCACTCGCGATGCTTCATAAGTTGGGATTTAGTATTGAAACGATTGCTGGAAATGATGAACTCGTGCGGGCAATTAAAGATTTGCGCCAATAAATTAGGAGAATTTATTTTATGCACAATTTTATTTTACAGCTTGCGCAAGAAAACAATTTTCAATCGACGCGGCTTTTGAAAATGCTACATGCGATTCAAAAACGCTATTTTCATATTTCAGAAGAGGCCATTGAAGTCTTAGCTAAGCAACTTGATATTCCACGCACGCATATTCAAAATGTTGTGGCGTTTTACAGTTTTTTTCACACGCAATCCAGCGGTAAATACACCATTTTAATCAGTGATTCAATTACGGATTTGATGCTTGGTAAATCGGCATTAATGTCGTATTTTGCGCAAAAGTTAAATGTCGACATAGGCTGTGTGCGTACCGATGGTCTAGTAAGTTTAAATAATACGTCATGTACAGGAATGTGCGATCAAGGCCCAGCAGGTCTTGTGAATGGCTATGTGCTGACGCATTTAACAAAGCCGCGAATTGATCAAATTGTCGATTATGTGAATCGTGAAGTTCCTCTTGCACTGTGGGACGCCGATTTGTTTCGTGTGGATGACAATATTGTAAAGCCTGATTTATTGCTGAATCAAAAACCATTGCATGGGCAAGCGATTGCTTCCACGTTGATGCGTGGACTGAGTGAAACATTAGCTGAAATTGAATTTTCAGGCTTGCGCGGGCGAGGTGGGGCAGGATACACCACCGCGTGGAAATGGAAGTTTTGTCGCGAAGAAAATGCGACTCAACGCTATATTATTTGCAACGCAGACGAGGGCGAGCCTGGGACATTTAAAGACCGTGTGCTACTCAATTCTTATGCAGATAGCGTATTTGAAGGGATGACTGTTGCCGCCGCGATTGTGGGTGCAACGCAAGGGTTTCTTTATTTGCGTGGAGAATATGTACATCTGCTCGATAAACTTGAAGCTGTTTTAGAAGCGCGTCGGGTGTCTAATTTACTTGGATGCCATATTTTGCAAAAAGATTTTGATTTTGATATCGAAATTTGTCTAGGTGCAGGTGCGTATATTTGTGGTGAAGAATCGGCTTTAATTGAATCACTTGAAGGTAAATCAGGTATTCCGCGTAATCGCCCGCCTTACCCCGTTACGCAAGGGTATTTAGGAAAACCCACTGTCGTCAATAATGTCGAAACCTATGTTGCAGCAGCCAATATTGCTGTACATGGTGGGGCTTGGTTTGCAGATAAAGGAACCGCGAAATCGAAAGGGACAAAAATTTTAAGTATCAGCGGGGATTGTAAAACACGCGGTATTTATGAATATGCATTTGGAACGTCAGTCAAAACGATTTTAGACGATTGTGGCGCGAGTGATGTGCTGGGTGTGCAAGTGGGTGGTCCTTCAGGCGTGTTTATTTCCAATGATGAATTTGAGCGAAAAATTGCCTTTGAAGATTTAGCGACGGGCGGCTCATTTATCATTTTTAATCATACGCGCTCCATTTTGGATGTGGTTCATAATTTCAGTCATTTCTTTGCACATGAGAGTTGTGGATTTTGCACACCTTGCCGCGTTGGCACCTCGCTGCTCAAAAAACAAGTCGATAAAATTGTAGAGGGTCATGGTAGCGCGGGCGATATTGTCGCGCTTGAAGAATTGTGTCAAGTGATTAAAAACTACAGTCATTGCGGCTTGGGTCAAACGGCGGCAAATCCTGTTTTATCCACACTTGAGCGTTACCCTGAAATTTATCAAGCAATGCTCAAAAAGATTAGCTATGAACCCGGATTTGATTTAGATAAATCACTTGAAACCGCAAGACGCATGGCAAATCGTGATGATGCCGCTGCGCATTTAGCCCAAGTGGAGAATGAAGTATGACCAAAACGTTTGTGATTGACGGAAAAACAATTCCATATGAAGAAGGGCAAACGATTATGCAAGCCGCAAGTGCTGCAGGCGTGTATATAGCGCATTTATGCCATCATCCACAGTTTACGCCGCATGGTAGCTGTAAATTATGCACGGTGAAAGTCAATGGACGCAATTGCTCAGCGTGTACTTTCCCTGCGACAGAAGGTCAAAACGTGATCAATGTCAGCAAAGAACTCAATGAGGATCGTGAAAAAATCACGCAAATGCTATTTGTTGAAGGGAATCATTTTTGTCCGTCATGTGAAAAGACAGGAAATTGCCAACTGCAAGCCGTGGCATATCATTTGAACATGACCGATAACCATTTCCCGCATTTTTTTGAAAATCGTGAAGTGGACGCGTCGCACCCGGATGTGATGATTGATCACAATCGCTGTATTTTCTGCACATTATGCGTGCGGGCGAGTGAACAAGTGGATGGCAAAAACGTGTTTGCGATTAGCGGACGCGGTATTGATAAACGACTGATTGTGAATTCGCAAAGTGGTTTGCTTAAAGATTCTGCGTTAGACGTGAATGATTGTGCTGCGCATATTTGCCCAACGGGCGCTATTTTAATTAAACGCACTGGATACAGCGTTCCCATTGGGCAGCGTATTTATGATCATGCGCACATTGATGTGGTTGCGCTGGCAAGCGAAGGGGAAGTGCATGACCACTAAAAAAGTGAAAGTGGCCACTGTGTCACTTGCGGGATGTTTTGGGTGCCACATGTCATTTTTAGATTTAGATGAGCGACTTGTGGACTTGGTGGAGCACGTTCAATTTGACCGATCACCACTCACCGATATCGAACATTGCAGCGACGATTGTGATATTGGTTTAATTGAAGGGGGTGTGTGTAATTCTGAAAACGTGCATGTTTTGCGAGAATTTCGCAAGAATTGTAAAATCCTTGTGGCCGTAGGTGCTTGTGCTATTAACGGTGGATTGCCTGCGATGCGCAATCACATTAGTTTAGAAGATTGCTTAAATGAATCCTATATGGATGGCATTGGCGTAGAAAATCCACAAATTCCAAGTGATATCGAATTACCGTTATTACTCGATAAAGTCCATCCACTGCATGAAGTAGTGAAAATTGATTATTTTTTGCCTGGATGCCCTCCGTCAGCGGATGTTTTTTGGGCATTTCTTACTGATTTACTCGCTGGGCGTGAGCCTAAGTTGCCTTATGAGTTAATTCATTTTGATTAGTTTTGTTACGTCAGTCGCAATATTGTAAAGGGTTTGCATGATGTGAACCCTTTTTTATATCTTTTATTTTGGTAAGTTATGACAGCCATAAAGCTCAGTTTGAGTATTTTATCGAAATTAAATCCTAGATGCTGATAGCAATATTTTTTTTATCGGTTATATTTGCATTACGTCTTGCATTATGTCTTCGATTACATTGAGTAATTGTCGATGTGTGAAGGGTTTGAGTAAACTCGCTCTCACGCCTAACATATGAGCCGAATCCAAATTAAAACCGGCGGTAACTGCACGTCGACCACCCGAAATGGCAATGATTGGCAATTTAGGATGAGCTTGAATTAATTCTATAATGACTTCAATACCATCTTTTTTTGGCATAATAATATCAGTAATCACTAAGTCGGGATGATAACGATAAAAGCTTTTTATTCCTTCAACACCGTCTTCAGCTATAAAGACTTGATACCCTTCATGTGTCAATAATTTTTTCAATACGTTGCGCATTTGTTCATCATCATCAATGACTAATATCTTCGTCATGCGTTATACCTTTCATGGAAATGTTAATCCAAATAACGCACTTTAATTTGGCTTTTTACTGAGGACTCAACCCCCCCCAAGTACACCTTATTTGTTGATTCTAATATTGCATGTAAATTTTATTATCCATGTAATTAAGAAGCTGCGCGCTAATACCATTTATTGCTATTTACATTTAAAAAGTGCTCTACGAATGTAATTCGATATTGCGAAGTCTTAAAAAATAAATAGTTGACTAAAATTATCAGTTTTTTTCAAATAGTCAAATGGTTAAATAGTATAAATACATGCTTAGAGATAGGATTAAAACGTGTCTGAGCAGACATTACCTTAATTTATACAAAACAAAAGGGAATATCAGGAGGTTTAATGTCTATAGTAGGAGACTAAAACAGAATATTTAGATCAATATGCTATTAGAGAGTGTAGCGAAATACCAATCCATAAAATGAATTTATATATCGCTATTTTAATTTTGTTTATCGCATTTTTGTATGAAATAACCGTCACTCACTAACGACTAAATAGCGCGGTATTCAATTCAAGCTTGATGGAAGCGAGCTGATAACCCATAAGGAATGTGAAAAAGCGGCATAAATTAGGTGAATTAATTCTTAATAGCAACATTCAAATTTTAAATGAATTGTTATTCGCCTGTTTTACGCAGAATATGAACACGAGCGCGTAGTAATGACCATGCGACTATAAGTGTTAATGCAAATAAAGAAAATTCTAAGGTGATAAACGCGCCTATTTTAAAATAGGCAAACAACGGATGCACAAAACGCACAAACCAGCCAGCAAGCTCATCTGCAAGCGCAGAAAAAAAAGTTAAACTGCTGAGCCAGATTTTTAAACTGGTTGAGAATTCAGTCATTAGCATTAAATGCGTGAGCGTGACGGCAAGCATCCCCATGGCGAATAAATGAAAATGCAACACTTCAAGCATGCCTTCATAGCTTTTTGCGGGAATAAATTGTTCTTCATTGCCGCAGTAATACGTAATCACTGAAGCTGGAGTAAATGCCATGTGATTAAAATACATCATCGCATTACTGATTCCAAGTAAGAAAACATAAGCCAAAAACATCAGCACAAGCGCATTAAGTAACAGTTTTCGCTGTTGTTCTCCATTAACGAAATAACGCATTATTTTTTCACCATGACACTATAATATGCTTGTACTTTTCGCACGCTGTTTAACGCAGAGCGTGTACTCAATGTTGCGCCACTGACGGCGTCAACGCCTTTGCTGAAATCCATATTGTCTATATCACGTTTAATGAGTGATTCAAACCACCTCTCTGGCGGCATATATTCCGCAGGTTCATGAAAAGCGAGTAAATGTACACCACGAACTTCACCCGATGGCGTAAGAATAATCATAATGGTTTCCGGTTTTGTGCGCACAGTTTCGCTTTCAATAGCGGCGTAGCCTAAAATTTTATCGCCTTCTTTGCCAACGTAAAAGGTGAATAACCCTGACTGCAGTTTCGTTTTGGCGAGTTGAGCGATTTTAGCTGATTCTGCCTCATCAGGAAAAAGTGATAAATTTTCAATAGTGGCTTTGCCAAACGCTAATTCAAGTGCTTCCGTTTTACTGTAAAAAATTTGCGCAAACGCGCTTTGCGTGAAACTCAAAAAAAGAATGAATAGAGCGATTTTTATTTTCATAAAGGTTGTTTATTTTCATATAGCAGCTTGCCAATTGTTATTTTCAAATCACTCCACTCTTTCTTGTGTTTAGTTTAGAAAATAAAACCAAAGCCTAAGTTGACATCATCAGCAGCAATACCTTTTTGAGCTTCAAAATTTCTATAGTCTGCTTTAATAACGACATTAGGAATTGGTTTGTATTGCAATCCAAATTGATAAATTTGACGATTTAAATTGCCGTTATCTGGCAATCCGTTAGGTACTTTAGCTAGCGAGTCCATTTGTTCATATCGGAAAAAAGGTGCAAAATATTGATCGGTACTTGGCATAATAAGCGGCAATACATCGTAACCTACTTCAGTGTACCAGCCATAATTCTCTGACCCAATAGTTTGTCCTTTAGCTTTGCTCAAAATGGCTGCATCCCCTATGCGACCAACTGAACCTAAAGCACGCCATTCTAGGCCACGATATTTCCATTGAATGTGACCTTCATAGAGTTGCGTAAAAGCATCGATATTCTCACCAGCATATAATTTATCTTGCCCAGAATTTCCCACATAGGCTGATCCACCGAGCGTAACACCCGTTAAATAGTCTGGTGTGTAATCGAGTCGAGCAACGTAACCAAAATTTTCGGCTTGCGCATTTCCGCCCGATTGCCGCCCATCACGAATACCTTTTGAGGTGAAATTAGCAGCGTCCATCCCATTCATTACATACGCAGTATAACTCAATTCAGGTGTGAGTTGCCCGAATAATCCCACGCCCAGTTCACGCCATGTACTTGGAATAATGGTGCGCTCTACTTCGGGGCGGTTGTTACCAAAATAAAAGGGAGGTTCGTGAATTTGGTTGATAAAACCCATTGGTGTTAAAACCATTCCCGCTCGAACATTTGCCATTGGATCGATAAAGAAATCTAAAGCGGCAAACTCAATAGAAACCGTCCCGCCATTTCTGCCGGTTGTTCCATGTTCGACTTCAAACTCACTATTAAATATAATTTTATCATTGAATTTATAGCCCGTGTATAAAATCATACGATACATATCCGCACTATCTTTAAGGGCGCCTTTATCGCCCACAATATTGCGATAACTCGCTTCACCATAACCACCAATAGAGAGGCCTTGACCAACCTGATACACTTTTGACGCAGCAGGCCCCATGCCGTACATACTTTTGTATTTGGCTTCTTCGGGAATTGATAAATTGGTGCGCAGTTTTTCCACCTCTTGACTGAGTACGTCTGTTTTGTGTTCTAATTTTTTAACGTCATTTGTTGCTACAGCAGGTGCTGGCGCGTTTGTTTTGTCGTTGATTTGCGTGGCAGGTGCCGTGACCGCATTTTTTTGGAGTGCTTCGATTTGTTTTTGTTGCATTTCGATAATTTTCCACATCTCATCCATTGTTTTTGGCTTTTCTAGCGCATAAACAGATGTTGAAACGGATAATAAACCCGCTATGGTAAAAGATAAGTAATTTTTTTGATGTACCATGATATTGATTCCCACAAAATTTCATTGAGTGAAATCATAACAGTTATTTATCTAAATGAAAATCATTATCATTTGTAAATGGGTGTCATTATTTTTGAGAAATAAGTCGTATTTGAATATTAGTTAATACGGGGTTAGTGAACGTGGCGGCAGCTTCAAGCATGGCGGCTTTGTGAAAACGCAGTTGTGACGACCACACTGCCAAGTCGGTGTAAACCATCAGTGTTGTGTTATGTGCTACGCAGTGGAGGGCGTGTGATGCTAATTCTTCGGGCAACACACGTTGAATAGTCGATAGCAAATCTTGTTGTTGCGTTAATTTGGCCGTCAATTGGTCGAGGGCGTAATTATGAAATGTGTCAATGGATTTGAAGCTCATGATTTTTAGGTCTTAATAAGTCAATTTCAAACGGGCATATCAAATAAACCTGTAGATAAATAACGATCACCGCGATCGCAAATAATAGCGACAATGATGGCATTTTCTACTTCATTCGCAAGCTGAAGAGCAGAAAAAACTGCGCCACCTGAAGACACACCGCCAAAAACACCTTCTTTTTGTGCCAGCGTTCGAGTCATATTTTCTGCTGACAATTGATCAACTTCAATAATGCGATTGATGCGACTCGCATCATAAATTTTAGGTAAATATTCCTTAGGCCAGCGACGAATGCCGGCAATCTTAGCGTCACCTTTGGGCTGTACACCAATAATTTGAATCGCGGGATTTTGTTCAAGTAGATATTTTGATGTTCCCATAATCGTCCCTGTTGTTCCCATAGCACTGACAAAATGGGTGACGGTTCCTTGCGTGTCACGCCAGATTTCTACGCCAGTGGTTTCGTAATGGGCACGTGGATTATCGGGATTTGAAAATTGATCTAAGATACGACCTTTGCCATCACGTTCCATTTCACGTGCTAAATCAATAGCGCCTTCCATGCTGCTTGCCGCAGGCGTTAAAATAATCTCAGCGCCGTAAGCTCGCATCGATGCAATACGCTCTGCGCTCATATTATCGGGCATAATTAACGTCATCTTATAGCCTTTAATAGCCGCCGCCATGGCTAATGCAATGCCAGTATTGCCGCTAGTTGCTTCAATTAAACGATCACCCGACTTGATTTCACCCCGCTCCTCAGCGCGTAAAATCATACTTAACGCGGGTCGGTCTTTGACTGAGCCTGCTGGGTTATTACCTTCTAATTTGAGCAAAATAGTATTGCTTGGATGGTGAGGTAAGCGTTGCAGACGAACTAACGGTGTATTTCCAACAAACGACTCAAGCGTAGGGTAGGTCATCATAAAAGTAGAAATGAGTTGAATTAAAAAAGTAAAAGGATAAAAATTATCCCACATTAAACGTAATTTTTGTAAGTGCATTCAAAAAAGACGTTTTTTTATTAACCCAAATTATAATCCATTTAAAGATAAAACCTATGAATCAAGCTCAAATCGATCAGGTCAAAGACTATTTGCTCAATTTGCAAAATACTATTTGCAGTGCATTAGAAGGTGAGGAGCCTTCTGCGCGTTTTATTGAAGAACAATGGTCACGTGAAGAAGGTGGCGGTGGTCGCACACGTGTTATGGCAAAAGGGGATACATTTGAGCAAGCCGGTGTGAATTTTTCGCATGTATCGGGTTTTCATCTGCCGCCTTCAGCCACGCAAAAACGCCCAGAACTCGCTAATCGCCAATTTGAAGCCATGGGCGTGTCGCTTGTTATGCATCCAAATAATCCTTATGTCCCGACATCACATGCCAATGTACGTCTTATTATTGCAAAAAAAGAAGGCGAACCAACTATTTGGTGGTTTGGGGGCGGGTTTGATTTAACACCTTATTATCCCTTTAAAGAAGATGTATTGTTTTGGCATGAAACGGCCAAAGCGGCTTGTGATCCGTTTGGCGCAGAGGTATATGCTAACTATAAAAAATGGTGTGATGAATACTTCTTTTTAACACATCGCAATGAAACACGTGGTGTGGGTGGTTTATTCTTTGATGATTTAAACGAAGGGGGTTTTGAAGCGTGTTTTGCGTTTATGCAAAGTGTTGGTAACAGTTATATTAAAGCTTATTTGCCGCTAGTCCAAAAACGCAAAGCGATGCCTTATGGTGAGCGTGAACGTGATTTTCAATTATATCGTCGTGGACGTTACGTTGAATTTAATTTGGTTTATGATCGCGGCACGCTGTTTGGTTTGCAATCGGGCGGACGTACGGAGTCGATTTTAATGTCGCTACCGCCCGTTGTGAACTGGAGATATAACTGGCAACCTCAAGCGGGAACACCCGAGGCTGAGCTTTATGATATTTACTTGAAGCCACAAAATTGGCTATCTTAAAACAGCAGGTTTAACTTTGTGGCAGCGCTTGGTGTTGAGAACTCGGGTCGATACACACTAAGGTTGTCGCATTGAGAATTTTACCAGTCGCGCATGTATTTCTTGAATCCCGAGCGGGCATTTCACAATTATTATTGATTCTGTTCAATGTTTGCGGTGCGCGACACGTTATTTCAGGTGTGATACACGCTGTTTTACTGGCATTCAAAAACTGTCCTGCATGACAGAGTACAGGCAGTTTTTGCAGTGGCAATTCACACGCATGGCTTATGGGATTCAATTCTTGTGGTGGCTCGCATGATGGAATCTGTGCCATATAAAAGGATACTTGCATATCGCTGTAGGGCTTCTCACATGTATTTGTTTTTATATTTAAAATGTGAGGTGCCATGCAGGTGACAGAGTACGCCTCTCTAATTTGCTCAATAGGCTTGGTTGCCGCAAAAACAGGCGTGTAATTAGGCAAGAGTGCTACGATTAGCGTAATACTCGCTTGAGCTAAAACAATTGGTTTCTTCATAAAACGCTACATCCATTGTTATTGACTGGATTTTGTCGTGGTAAAAGAAAACTATATCGGCCGATAAGCGGTAAATCAAAACTTTAAGTGAAAATTGTGACGCAGTTCACAGTTTTGAAATAATTATTTAAAACAGCTCAGAGGCGCATTAAGAACTTGATGACGCGCTTTGCGAGTATTAAATTCAAGCATAACATGGCAAGGGGTTTGCTGAAGCGAAAGCGGAAAGCTTATTTCCCAAAGCCCTTGATTGCTGAGTATCAATGGCTCAATATGAAGGATGTTGTCTTCGGGTGAGCGGATGATTAAATCAAATTGTTGATTGATAAACGCTTGGCGCTCTTCCATCGTGAGTAGATGATTCAATACAACTTGCCCATCTAAATGCAATGTACTAGATTGCCACTGTGCATTGGAAATAGTGAGTTGTGTTGCGGCATCAATATCATGATTAGTGGACGGCCACACGCGAATTTTGACAGCGACTTTATTAGAAACGTAATGCTGTGTTGTTTTGGTTTCTTTTGCACTAAATGTCGTTGTATAAATTTTATTGCCTTGTTCTTCGGTGGGGGTAAATAAAAAATCAATAGTGGGCAAATTTTCATTATTGTTATGAACAGCGCCAAATTCACCCATGATCATGGTGCTTGTTAAGGTGAATTCATCTTGTTGTGCATCATTAACCGATAGTGGAATACTCAGTAATTCTCCTACGTTTACATCCCATTCTTGCGGAACGGTCTTTAAAATAGGTTTTGTATTTTGCGCTGTGGGCAAAATAATCGGGTCAATGCAAGTGATTTTTGCAGGATTTAATATTTTAGGTGGCGTGCAGACGGGCGTTTTAGGTTTAGTGCAGGCCGTTTGCGTTGAATTTAACGTATCAGGTGCTGTGCAGACTGGCGGCGTAAAACAAGCGGTTTTGGTTAAATTGAGAACTTGAGGTGTTTGGCAGATAAGTGCCACGCAGGCTGTTTTATCAGCATTGAGCATTTGCGTTGACACACACGTTAATTCAGCTTTTGCCGTATGTACTAAAAATAGTAAAAGCCCTGCCGCATAGTTTTTCATAACCGAAAATTAAGACTGATTTGCACGCAGTACATCAATAATATTATCAGCTGATTGGTAATCAGTACTTGACCATAAAATAGTGCCATCAGCTTTAATGATGGCAAAATAAGGTAAACCGATTTTTAATTGACGATGAATAGGGTTTTCTCGAAATGTTTCAAAATCGGGTTCTTTATCGACTAATTTAACAGCAATCGCTTGCGTGCGAAGTGCTTCGTTTAAAGCTTTGTTGTTTCGGGTTTCTTCTTTGAACGCGACGCAGTTAGCACACCAGCTTGCGTAAAAGTCGATGAATATTGGTTTGCCGCTTTGCTGCGCTATTTTCTGTGCTACATCAAATTTACGATACCAAGCAATGCCTGCATCATTTTCTACTAATTCGATTGTAGTGTTCTCAGACGCAACAGCCGTGCGAAGCGCTGAGCTGAAAATAGGCAGGTGACCCAGGCTCATTACAACTAGCCAGACCCCAATAAGCATCATCATCACGCCCATAAAGTGTTTGAATTTATGATTAGGCTGCGCATCATGAGGCAGTAAACTAAGTACATTAAAATTCACTACGGCAATCCAAATGCCGAGTGTTCCGAGTAATAACACTAATGTTGTTTGTGGATCCACACCAAAAACTCCCATCGCTTTGTTTAAGTAACTGTAAGCGAAATATAAAATAAGAAATCCAAAAGCGTATTTGATATTGTTCATCCAATAACCCGCTTTAGGCAATTTATTGAATTTCAGCACACTAATGGCAAAAAAAGGCAATCCAACGCCAAGACCAAACCCCGCCATCATGACACTACCTTGGAGTGAAATCGTTAGCTTATCGGCAAACGTGAGAGTTTGGTTAATCAATGCTAATTCTGCTGCACGGTCTGCGATATTGTCAGCCACTTGCAATAGCAGTGCAAAGACAATCGGGCCAACGCAAGGTGAAATCACAAGTCCTGCAACGAGTCCCATTAACCACGTACCAGTTAAACCTTTAACTCTCGATGAATGTTGATCTAATTGATGTACCTCATTTTGCATAAAACCCAATTCATAGTAACCCAGTAAGGCGATAGCAAAGAAAGTAAAAAATAAGGCAAACGCTAAGTTCACCCAGCCGGATTGCATAAACGTATTAAAAGCACCGCCTGTCATGCCAGCCATTAAACCAAGTAGCATATAGGTGCAAATAATTCCGAAAACATAAACCATAGCATGTTGCTTTTCTTTTGAGGCTACGCCATTTGCACGATTGACAATAAACATCGACGTAATGGGAAGCATCGGATAAACGCAAGGCGTGGCGACAGATAACATGCCAGCAATAAGCATCAATCCAAACATGACGAGAACATTATTTTTGTTATCTTTAAATAATGTTAATAAGGTGTCTGTAACGTTTTCGTTTTTTTCAAGTTTGGTTGGTGAGGGTTTTGAATTGCTCAATTGAGGTTGCAAGGATGAAAAAGCTAATTCAACAGAAACCGTTTGTGGGCGATAACATTGGTGAGTAATGTCATTGCAAATTTGATATTTTACCGCAAGCGCGATCTTCTCAGGTGGCGTTTTGGCGCCAGAAATAGTGAGATTAAATTCGCCTTTACCGCGTAAAACGGTGGCTTTGACTTCACTGTCGTAAACGCCTGCAGGTTTTGTGATGTCATCTATTTTAAGGCCAGCGGCACTTAGCGCATTGTTTGAATCAAAGCTAATTGGGATGAACATTTGCTCATCTCCCTTATCCAAATAGGCATGATGCTCTGGGGGGACGGTAAATAAAATTTGAAATTGGGCTGGCAGCACTGCGACGCGTGTTTTGACTTGAATATCGGCTTGCGGCATATCGGCTAAGGCAGTCGTAACAGCGCAAAGCCACATCACAAAGATAAGAAAAAATTTATTCATAGTTATAAAATTAGTTAAATGGCGCAGTAAACAAACGATTCAAAGTTTCTGATTTTGCACTGAAAACGATTTTGGAGAAAACCGTTTTTGACTCTATTTGGCACGTATTATATCCAATTTGAAAAATAAATGAGGGGACACCTCATTTTATAACATAAAATAGGCAATAAAATGAACGGATACGATGATGTGTAGATGACGCAATTATGGTATCTTTCGCAAAATTATAAGATGTTCTAAAACGCTAAAACAAAAGGATTATTTATGCCTTCAACGTCAATTATCCCATTGACTGAATTAAGAGAAAAAATTGATACGGTTGATTCACAAATTTTGCAGCTTATCAATCTGCGAGCTTCTTATGCGCAAAAAGTAGCGGAAACCAAGTTGGCGCAAGGTGAAAGTGGGTCATTTTATCGCCCAGATCGTGAATCACTTGTTTTGCGCAGAATTCAGTCATTGAATGAAGGACCGCTTTCGGATGAAACGGCCATGCGTTTTTTTCGTGAATTGATGTCGGCCTGTTTAGCACTTGAGAAGCCTTTGGATGTGGCGTTTTTAGGACCTCAAGGGACATTTACACAGCAAGCGGCATTTAAACATTTTGGTCATGCCGTCAAAACCGTGCCGGCAGCCAATATCAATGCCGTATTTGATTTAGTTGAAAAAGATCATTGTGCGTTTGGTGTAGTACCTATTGAAAATTCAACGGAAGGCGTGATTAGTTACACGCTTGATTGCTTACTTACGTCTTCATTGCAAATTTGTGGGGAAGTGGAAATTCGCGTACAGCAAAATTTATTAACACATGCCAATTCACTAGGTGACATTACGGAAATTTATTCTCATGCGCAGTCATTAGCGCAATGTCGTGAATGGCTTGAGGCACATTTACCCAATGTGCACCAAACATCGGTGAGTAGTAACGCTCAAGCGGCGCAGTTAGTCAAAGAAAATCCGCATGCCGCAGCGATTGCTGGAAGTATTGCAGCGCAAGTTTATGATCTTCCAATTTTTGCGGCAAATATCGAAGATAATGTCAGTAATACCACGCGATTTATTATTATTGGCAAGCAAACTGCTACACCTACAGGGCATGATAAAACGACATTAGTCGTTTCAACACCGAATAAATCCGGCGCATTGCACGCTATGCTAGAACCCTTTGCAACATTAGGCGTCGATATGTTAAGTATAGAATCACGTCCATCAAGGCAGGGACTTTGGGAATATGTTTTTTTTATCGATATTGCTGGGCACAGTGAAGACGATAACGTTGCACAGGCTTTGGATGCGCTGAAAACAAAAATATCCATGTTGAAAAGCTTAGGTTCATACCCACAAGCGGTGCTTTAAGTTAAATGGTTAAAAAGTAGTCAAATAGGTAATTAAATGGGATATGTGCTTTAGGTGTGAATAATAGAGTTATTCATGCTGAGCAGGCATGGTTATTAACAACAATTAAGGGTCTTTAAATTACATCACGTCACCCTGAAGATAAAGAGCCATTATTGTTTTTGATTATTTTATATAACTATTTATCTTGATTTGCACTAAATGCGCCCTTATTAAATAGGGCAAGTTCTCCAATCGCAGTAAATTCAGTCATGACGATAACCATAAGATAAAGACGAAGACTATGAATGATAACGAAATTGAAAATGGCCTAGAATTTAAACTAAGCAAAAGTGGGCGCAAACTGCTTGCTGTATTTACGCCAAGTAGCGATAAGTTAGATAATTTAACTGTCGATATGATAAATAGACGTATTGAGAAGCATGGTTTTTCGCATTTATTTATAAGTGAATTCGGGCTAGGTGAATTACTTTCTCGATATAACAGCTCGACGGCTGAAGCGTTTGAATGTGAAATTGGCGAACAGCGTGATGCAAAATGTGAGATTCTTGTATCTGATGACAAACTCAAGGCAAGGATGACCATGACACCTAACTATGGTGGAAAAGAGTTAACAATGGGTGCGATTCAAAAGGCTATTAAAGATAAAGAGGTGACATGGGGCCTAGTTCCTTTAGAGCAGCTCGAAGAGTTGCTAGCAAAGGGAGTTTGTACGGATGTTGTTATTGCAGAAGGTATGCATCCTGTTGATGGTATTGATGCTCAATTCAAAAGCATGATGCCTGATATGAATCATGAGCGTAAACCTAAAATTGATGAAAATGGCATGGCGGATTATCGTGAGTTGGGTGATATTCCGGTTGTTTTTAAAGATTCCGTGGTTATGCAACGTACCCCACCCATTGAGGGCAAAAAAGGGTGTGATATTTATGGTGAAGTCATCATGCCAAAAGTGGGAGCAGATACCCCTTTTTCAAAAGATATGACAGGGGTTTATATCAATCCTGATGATGAAAATCAGTTATTATCATCGGTCACAGGTCAGCCGGTAGCAGTGCCTAATGGCATGACAGTTTCAGCTATTTTGACATTAAAAACGGTTGATTTCTCAACTGGAAATATTCGCTTTGATGGCGCGGTTGTCATTAAGGGGGATGTGACGGAAGGGATGAATGTTTACGCCCTTGAAGATATTGTAATTGAAGGCAGTGTGATCAATGCCAGTGTGAAATCCATGGGGAGTTTGAATATTAAAGGCGGTGTGACGGGAAATAGTGAATTATTTGCTAACGCTGATATTCAGATTAAAAATGGTGCCCAAGGCGCGCAAGATCAAACAGAAGAAGAAAAAGCACAAAATACAGGGAAAATTGTTGCACGCAATTCGGTGGTCATTGGATTTGCTGAAAATTTCCATATTGAAGCAGGCGTTGATATTGTCATTTCAAAATATGCGATGAACTCACAATTAATGGCGGGCAATAAAATTTTTGCAGGTGCTAAAAATGGTGGTAAAAAGTCTTCTATTATGGGAGGAAGTAGTAGCGCATTAATGCAAATTAAGGCGGTCATTGTAGGTGCATCGTCAGGTATTAAAACGCATCTTCAAGTGGGGCTCAATCCCTATATGCAAAAGCGTTTGGTAGAGATGAAAAACGATTTGGTCGCAAAACAATCCGAGGAAAAAGATATTAAAAAGATTCTTGCTTTCCTAGATGACCATCCTGAAAAAAGCAATGAACAAACAATGGCAAAGCTGCATCGTGCATTAAGTAAATTGACGATTGATATTAAGGCAACTAAACTAGAATTACAGGAGTTGATGGACAGTTTCTCTGTCATTGATAATGCGCGTGTTGTGGTTGATCGAGGCGTTTTTATTGGTACAGAAGTTCAAATTGGTAATACCTTTTGGAAAGCCGAAGATAATAGAGGGAAAAGTACGTTTACGTTAGTGAGAATAGGTAGTCCTGAAATTTATGTGACTTAGAGTCCATTGGAATAAAAAACTCTTTTGAAGAAGTACACCTTTATTTTTTAAGTACTACATAGTTTAATAGCAAGCTAAAAAAACCATCAAGAGGATAAAAATGAGTAATGTTTTTTCGTGTACAGGAACGATAGGGCGTGATGCTGAAGTACGTTATTTGCCTTCTGGGCAAGCGGTGTTGAACGTGTCGGTTGCCAACAATGTTGGTTTTGGTGATCGTCAGCAAACGGTTTGGTTGCGTGTTGTCGTTTGGGGGAAACGCGCTGAAGGAAATTTAAAAGATTATTTAAAAAAAGGACAGCAAGTATTTGTCTCGGGTGAATTGACTATGAGTGAGTACAAGGCGAATGATGGTTCAACAAAATCTAGCTTAGAGTTGAATGCGACAATTTTGGATTTAGTGGGAAAGCGCAATGAATCCTCAGCACCTGCGCCTATGCAATCAGGTCAATATAATGCCCCAGCACCTGCTTCAAATTATGCGCCACAGTCTTATCAAAATAATGCGCCTCAACCCGCTCAACATTATTCACCTCAGCCAGTAGCCAATAAACCCGCAGATAGTTTTAATGCGCCTTACGATGATGACATCCCTTTTTGATTCCGTCACAAATAGCGAATAATTAAAAAGCCTCACTGACAGCATTTCAGTGAGGCTTTTTTGGTGATTGAAATATTAAGTGCGATATTCTGCGTTGATTTTTACATAGTCGTATGAAAAATCGCATGTTAATACAGTTTGTGTGATGCTGCCGCGTCCGAGTTTGACGCTAATTTTAATTTCCGTTTGATCCATAACGGCTTGTCCTGCTTCTTCAGTGTAATCGTTTGCTCGGCCACCTTCGCGCACAATACAAACATCATCCAAATAAATTCGAATGGCCTCTAAATTCATATTCACAACGCCTGCACGGCCTACAGCTGCAAGAATACGTCCCCAATTGGGATCGCTGGCAAAGAAAGCAGTTTTGACAAGTGGGGAATGTGCAATGGTTTTGGCTACTTGGACCGCTTCTTGAATATTTGCGGCTTCACTGACTTCGATGCGAATCAACTTGGTCGCCCCTTCACCATCTCGAATAATCAATTCGGCAAGCTCTTGGCATACTTCTAATATGGCCTCGTAGAAGATGTCGTAATCGTAGGTATCCTCTAAAATTTCTGGTGCATGTGTTGCACCACTGGCAAGAATGACACAAGCATCGTTAGTTGATGTATCGCCATCAACGCTAATGCGATTAAATGAGAGCTCTGCGGCATCCATTAAGCAGTTTTGCAATAAATCGTGGCTAATTTTGGCATCTGTGGCGATAAATCCCAGCATGGTTGCCATGTTGGGCTGAATCATGCCAGCGCCTTTTGAAATGCCGTTAATGGTAATTTTATGGCCGTTTAAATCAATGGTTTTTGAGATACCTTTTGGAAATGTGTCGGTAGTCATAATAGCAAGGGCTGCTTTTTGCCAATTGTCTTCGGTAAGATTCATGAGTGTACTCGGCAGCGCACTGGTAATTTTATCAATAGGCAAGGCTTGACCAATGACACCTGTTGAAAACGGTAATACTTGCGCCATATTACCTCCAGTCATATTCGCTAAATCTTGGCAGGTTTGCATAGCATCGCGCATCCCTTGTTCTCCAGTCCCTGCGTTTGCATTTCCTGAGTTGATAATGAGCCAGCGTGGTGATTGGGGAAGGTGGTTTTTGGCAACAATAACTGGCGCTGCGCAGAAAGCGTTTTGAGTGAAAACGGCTGCGCAAGTTGCACCTTCATTTGCTTCGAAAATAAGTAAATCATCTCTCAATGTTTGTTTTATGCCCGCGCAGCTAGTGCCTAATTGCACGCCAGAAATAGGTGGCATGAGCGGGAAATGAGGTTGTCCAACGGCCATAAGCATTACCTTAAGAGTTAAATTTGAGTGAATGTTCTTTATTATGCACGAGGGGAGATAAGGTGCAAGATGAGAACAGTTAGCGCATAGCTGAAAATAAAAAAGCCGAACTATAAAAGTTCGGCTTTTTTGAGTGTTTGGCGGAGCGGACGGGACTCGAACCCGCGACCACCGGCGTGACAGGCCGGTATTCTAACCAACTGAACTACCGCTCCAAAGTCTGGTGGGTGCTGAGG
>Ga0209033_1000337_pt1 | contig 26742 bp, 25 predicted proteins | sample LauGreFa1BDMLBDN_2_FD_188218 | JGI IMG/M metagenome (GOLD analysis project Ga0209033, IMG submission 188218) | Freshwater lake microbial communities from Lake Michigan, USA - Fa13.BD.MLB.DN (SPAdes) (version 2) | ecosystem: Environmental > Aquatic > Freshwater > Lake | place: Lake Michigan, USA...
AAATTTTGTGTAGGGATGGATCTACCAGTACATTCACATATCTTTGGGCAATCTCTAAATCAGTTTTGGCTAATGTCATTTCAACATTACTTATAAATGTTCTAAAGAAGTGCCATTCCTTTAGAAGACTTTGCAGCAGATCTGATTTGCCAGCTTCGCGCGCTGCTTTAAGACCTGATCCAACGCCATACCAGCCAGGAACAATTTGCCTTGATTGCGTCCAGCCAAATACCCAAGGAATTGCCCGAAGTGATTCAAGACCTGACGCAGCATCTGGACGACGAGATGGTCTTGATCCTAAAAACATATTTCCAAGTTGCTCTACTGGTGTTGATGCATAGAAATAAGCAGGTAGATCTTTCTGGTCTACCAATTCTCTATATGCCTTAAAAGCATTTTCACTAATTAAATCCATGCACTCATCCCAATTACGTAGATCCTTACTAGGTTGGCGAGGTTTTCGATTTAACACAGTTGCTTCAAGGGCGGCGGCGAGTGTTAACTCTAAATTTTCTTTTGCAAGAGCAGGTAAGCCAAATTTGTCGGAGATAACTTCACCTTGCTCTGTCATCTTTATTTGGCCATCGATAGATCCCCATGGAAGTGCAATCAACGCATCATAAGTAGGACCGCCACCGCGACCAACAGAGCCACCGCGACCATGAAATAACCTCAACTTAACTCCATGTTGAATTGCAATATCTCGAAGCTTTCGTTGTGCCTTATGAATTTCCCACTGGCTAGTGGTTATGCCGGCATCCTTATTTGAATCTGAATAGCCAAGCATTATCTCTTGAACACCGCCACGTAAATCAACGATCTTGCGATAATTCTTATTTGAAAGCAGATTATCTAAAATTTCCCCAGCTGCTCTTAACTCAGCAACAGTTTCCAGTAATGGAACAAAGCCAATTTTCGCAAAAGATTTATCCTCCTTCAATGAAATCAAGCCAGCATTTTTGGCTATCAAAACCGCAGCCATTACATCATTTGAACTCTTTGTCATTGAGATTATGTAGCTTTCGATAACCTCATTGCCATACCTATCAATTAGCTCATTTATCGCTGCAAAAGTTTTAAAACACTTACTACCTTGCTCATCGAGACTTTTGGTATCAGCATTTGTATCTGAAAGCAGATGTTTATCAATTAACTTTTCATCTGAGCCACCAAATAACTGGTTTAAAACTTTATGGTGAGTCTCTGAATGCTCACGAATATCCATGGTGGCATGTGTAAGCCCAAATGCATTAATCGATCGCATGATCCGATCAATCAAGCCATTTGCAATTAGTGAACCATTATTGGCTTCCAAAGAAGAGCGCATAGTTTCAAAATCCTGTAATAACTCAGCAGTATTTTGGTAATCCCGGCCTGGAAAATGAGGAAGTCCTGCAACATGACGTGCTTGAGTCAAAGCTAATTTATGTCTTATTGCCGTTGCTTTAAGTCGATACGGCTCTTCTACATTTATACGGCGATATCGGGCTTCAATCTCAGGAAGCTTTTCTAAATCTTGGGCAACTGATTTTTCAAGCTCCTTTGAAACTCCAGCTAATTTAGTTGAGATAGAAAGTGCTTGTCTTAGCTCATCTAAATGTTGAAACATAGTTCTAGTGAAGTGAGCGTTCTGCAACAAAATTGCTGCCTTGGTTACCTCTGCAGTTATGTTGGGATTGCCATCTCTATCACCGCCAATCCAAGTTCCAAAACGCAATGGACGAGCAGATAAGGAGAGATCAATACCAAGCTTTTTTACTTCATTTACAAACTCAGCTAATACTTCCGGAACTGTCTCCAATAAAAGTTCATCTAGATAATAAATTGAATTAACAGCCTCATCTAGTGGCTCTGGGCGACCGAGGCGTAATTCATCAGTTTGCCAAAGTAAGTCGATTGCTTCAGCTAATCTTTCATTTTTTATTTGGCTATCAGGTTGTTCGAGTAATTTTGCAATTGTGGTCATCTTACTTAGAACTGAACGCCTTGCTGCTTCAGTTGGATGAGCGGTGAAGACTGGACGTACTGAGAAATTTTCTAACCATTCTTTCAAATCTGCATCAGAAAAATCAGGATTTGTTTTTCTGGCATTTGCAATATTTTCAACAGCCTTGCCTAACCAGCTGCCTCCAGATTTATGTTCAGCGGCAAGAACCTTTGATCTATCCACCTGCTCAGCAACATTTGCAAGATTAAAGAAATTACTAAATGCTCTTACAAGTGAAATAGTTTGGGAGTCAGTTAGCTGATTTAGGATCTGATCTTGTTGACCTTCTCTAACGCCAAGTCTTACAGACTCAACTAGTGCGAGTAGTTCGTCTCCTTCTTGCCTTGCCAGGGTTTGACCGAGTAGATCGGCCAATCTTCTAACATCATTGCGTAAGTTAGCGTTATCTGCCCCTGAATCCATGGGTTAATCATTACAGGTATTCAAATCATCTGGTACATCATTTAATGGCAATTGGCAGGTGTGGGCAGCCGTAGAATTAAGCCATTGACCCCCCTTCATTTATGAAGTGGGGGTATGTGGCGTTTATTAAGAAAGGAGGCAAAGTTGAAAAGTTTATTTAACGTGTTAGCAAAACCAATAGAAGAGTATTTGTCTAGCAATGACAATCTAATTGCACCAGCATCAACTCACGCCATGCTCTGTTTGAACCAGAAGAATTCAATCTTGATAGTTACAACCTCAACCCGAGCTGCCACAGAATTAGCAGATGAGTTAATTTCTCTTGTTGGCATAGATCAGGTCGTAAATTTTCCTGCCTGGGAAACTTTGCCCCATGAGCGTTTGAGTCCAAAATCAGACACCGTTACAGCAAGGTTTAAAGCTCTAAATCGAATTGGAAATAACCAGAGTAAATACATTGTCTGCTCAATTCGAGCACTCCTTCAACCAATTATTGCAAATGATCTGAAGAAATCAATAATTCGCATTGAAAAAAATCTGGAAATCAGAATGTCTGATTTGATTGAACAACTTTCTAGATTTGGATACCAAAGATCAGATTTGGTTGAGAAGCGTGGTGATTTTGCAGTACGCGGTGGAATCTTAGATTTATTCCCTCCAGATCAAGAACACCCAATTCGAATAGATTTTTTCGGAGATGAAATTGATGATATTTCTTACTTTGCAATTGCAGATCAGCGGTCTATTCAAAAGATTTCAGCCGCTATTGAAATCTATCCCTGCCGGGAGTTGTTAATAGATTCAAATGTAAAAACCAAGGCAGCAAAACTTGGCGAAAAGTTCCCGCAAATTAAAGAATTAACAGATAAATTGATTGAAGGAATAACTTTTGAAGGCATGGAATCACTTGCAGCTGGTGTTTCACATGAATTTAAATCCTTGTTAGATTTCCTGCCAAAGGATCATCAGATTTGGCTTATAGATGAGCCAAGAATTAGATCTAGATCAATTGATTTGATTAATACCAACCAAGAGTTTCTAGAGGCGGCATGGTCTAATGCGGCATGGTCTAGGGAAGGCTCTGTTGCAGCACCTATTGATCTGAGCCAGGAATTATCACAAGGCGGCTTTTACGATTTAGAGTCAATTGAAAGAAAAGCTATTGAGCTAAAGATTGCTATTAGAAGTTTGAATCTTTACCCAAGTAATCCAGAGGATTCACCCATAGATTTTCTAGGCGAAATTGATACATACGCAAACAAATATGAGGCAGCTGTTGAAGATATACGTGATTGGCATAAATCAGGCCTAACAGTGGTATTTACTGCACAAGCAAATGGAACTCTGAAGCGATTTTCTGAATTATTAAACCTAGCTGATCTTCCAAACAAAATTCTAAACTCAGAAACTGAAATTAATAGCGGTGTAATTAATTTGGTTGTAAGTAACTACAAACATGGATTTATTAGTGAGAAATACAAGTTTGTTCTGATTACGGATAAAGATGTATCTGGGCAGAGGGCTGCAGATAAAGATTTAGCTCGAATGCCATCTCGTCGGAAAAAGGCAATTGATCCATTGCAACTTAGAGTTGGCGATTATGTCGTCCATGAGCAGCATGGTGTTGGCAGGTATTTGGAGTTGATTAACAGAAATATCGCAGGAGTCTCACGTGAGTATTTAGTGATTGAGTACGCATCATCAAAGCGAGGACAGCCAGCGGATAAATTATTTGTACCAACCGATACCTTAGAACAGGTAACCAAATATGTTGGAGGCGAAGCACCTGCATTACACCGAATTGGTGGAGCAGATTGGCAAAACAGTAAACGCAAGGCACGTAAAGCGGTTAAACAAATTGCAGCTGAGCTTATCCGTTTGTATGCGGCCCGAATGAGTGCACCTGGCTTTGCATTCTCGCCCGACACCACTTGGCAAAAAGAGTTAGAAGATAGCTTTGCATTTGTTGAAACAATTGATCAACAAGCAACTATTGATGAAGTAAAGCGGGATATGGAAAAACCAAATCCAATGGATCGAATTGTTTGCGGTGATGTTGGCTATGGAAAAACTGAGATCGCAGTTCGTGCTGCCTTTAAAGCTGTGCAGGATGGTAAACAGGTGGCGATACTTGTCCCAACAACATTGCTTGTTCAACAGCACCTAAACACTTTTTCAAATAGATATGCAGGCTTTCCAGTCCGATTAGCTGCGCTTTCAAGATTTAATACAGCTACCCAAACTAAAGAGATTATTGCTGGCCTAAAATCTGGAGTAATTGATGTAGTAATTGGAACTCATAGATTGCTTTCAAAGGATATCGAGTTTGCAAATTTGGGATTATTAGTAATTGATGAAGAGCAACGATTTGGGGTAGAACACAAAGAAGAATTGAAGAAAGCCAGAACAAATGTGGATGTTTTAGCTATGTCTGCAACTCCAATACCTAGAACCTTAGAGATGGCAATAACTGGAATCCGAGAAATGTCTAACATCACTACACCACCGGAGGAGCGACACCCGGTGCTTACCTATGTTGGTCCATATGATGAAAAGCAGGTTAGTGCTGCAATAAATCGTGAACTACTTCGCGATGGCCAAATATTTTTTATTCATAACAGGGTAGAGAGCATTGAAGCGGTATCTGAGAGATTAAAGAAGTTAGTACCTGGTGTAAAAATTGGAATCGCTCATGGACAAATGAATGAGCGGGCCTTGGAAGAGGTTATTTTAGCTTTTTGGAATAGAGAATTTGATTTGCTGCTTTGCACAACAATAATTGAAAGTGGAATTGATATTCCAAATGCAAATACCTTAATAGTTGATCGCTCAGATTTGTTCGGACTTTCCCAACTTCATCAACTGCGTGGCAGAGTAGGCAGAAGTCGCGAACGTGCATATGCCTATTTCCTTTACCCAACAGAACAACCAATCACTGAGCTAGCACATGATCGATTAACAACAATTGCAACAAATACAGATTTAGGTGCTGGCATGCAGGTTGCTTTAAAAGATCTTGAAATTCGAGGAGCTGGTAATTTACTAGGGGGCGAACAGTCAGGGCACATTGCTGAGGTTGGCTTTGATTTATATATGCGCATGGTGGCCGATGCGGTGGATGAGTTTAAAACTGGTTATTTTGAAGACAAGCCAAAAAATGTTGAATGCAAAGTCGAATTACCCATTAATGCTCATTTGCCAGTTTCTTATATTGAATCAGAAAGATTAAGACTTGATCTTTACCGCAGAATTGCAGATGCACAATCTGATGCTGCACTTTCTGAGATTAAATCTGAATTAATTGATCGATTTGGTGAAATCCCACAACCAGGAATTGAGCTACTGGCAGTTGCAGCCCTGCGGCTATATGCAAAAAGTTTGGGTTTAACAGATATCGCTTTCTCAGGTAAACATTTAAGACTTACGCCAATACAACTACCTGAGTCTGCACAAATTAAATTAGCCAGAGTATTTCCGGGGTCAATCTATAAAAGTGCCACACAAATCCTCTTAGTCGCGCGACCTTCTAGCCCGAATTGGATTGAAAGTGCACCTATAGGAGATACTTCTACCCTTGCTTGGGTTGATTCAGTACTGAAAGAGCTGATCGAGCCAATTGTAAATAGCAAAAGAACCTAAAGAAAAAGAGGATGAAATTGTTTAAGAAATTGATTACACCTTTACTGGGAGTCCTGTTGCTTACTAGCTGCTCATCAATGAGTGAGGGAGTAAGTATTGGAGACAAGGATTTTTCAATTAATCAAATTCAACAATCTGTAGATCAGATCCTTGAAAGCCGAAAAACTGTAGATACATCACAATTAAATAATTTGTCAGCACCTGATTTACTTCGCGGTCAGGCACAATTTTTTATTGCTTCCGAAATTTTCAGTCAAATTGCAACTGATTTATCAATTGAAGTCACACCCTCAGAGATCGCTGATCGACGAACTCAAATTATTGCCAGCCTAGGTGGCGAGAGCAAACTTCCGGCTGCTTTAGTTGGCGCAAATCTTGCCGCTTCAGATCTTGATACTAATTTGAAAACATTAATTATTTCAGAGCGCATGCAAAGCAATTTTATTAATTCTGGTGGTTTAGAGACTGAGTATTTCGCTTATCTACAAGATCTAATTGTTAAAACAGCCAAAAAACTTGGCGTCAAAGTTAACCCCAAGTATGGAAAATGGAATTCTGAAACCGCATCCATTGATGCAAGCGACTCAACAGATGGTGCTGTAACAGGTCTTCCTTAAATCCCGTTTATGACATCAGAGCTGCTAAGACTTCGCGAGGTTATGGACAAACTTCGCTCGCCAGGCGGCTGTCCATGGGATGCTGAGCAAACCCATCAATCCTTGCTTAAATATTTGCTGGAAGAATCTTATGAGTTTATTGAATCAGTTGAAAACAATGATCGCCAAGATATGCAGGAGGAGCTTGGGGACCTATTGCTTCAGGTTTATTTTCACTCTCGTATGGCTGAAGAAGATACAAACCAACCATTTAACATCGAAGATGTTGCAAAATCTGTTGCAGATAAATTGATTCGAAGACACCCACATGTTTTTGCCGGTACAAAAGTGGATAACAGCCAAGATGTATTGGAAAATTGGGAAAAACAAAAAGCTCTAGAAAAAGGCCGAAGCTCAATTATTGATGGCGTCCCACTTGCCCAGCCTGCGCTGCCTTTGGCTGCCAAGGTGGTTTACCGGATCAATAAATTAAATTACTCACTTCCAATTTCACAGCCAATAAAACTAAGTGATCAAACAAATCAGGATCAATTTGGCGAGATTCTTCTTGGATTAATCGCACAAGCAGTTGAAAAAGGCTTGGATCCAGAAGCAGCCTTAAGAGGCGCCACCAAATCTCTTATAGCTCAGATTCAGGAGCACGAGGCAAGGTAGAATTAACCAAGTATCCATTCATAGATAATCAATAGTTAGGGTGAATTAGTGTCAACAATTAAGTCAGTTCATGCACGAGAAATTTTAGATTCACGCGGAAACCCAACTGTTGAAGTAGAAGTTGAGTTAGATGATAAAACTATTGGTCGTGCAGCAGTTCCAAGTGGAGCATCAACTGGCGCATTTGAAGCCGCCGAGCTTCGTGATGGTGGATCTAGATACTTAGGTAAGGGCGTTCAGACAGCAGTAAATAATGTTAATAACAAAATTGCACCAGTTGTCATTGGTCTTAATGCGCAGGCGCAAAGAGATCTTGATGTGAAAATGATTGAGTTAGACGGTAGTAAAAATAAATCAAGCTTAGGTGCAAACGCAATACTTGGAGTATCACTTGCTACAGCTCGTGCAGTTGCGTTAAGCAAGAATCAATCACTATTCAAATATCTGGGTGGACAAGAAGCAAAAACACTTCCAGTACCGATGATGAATATTTTGAATGGTGGCGCACACGCTGATACAAATGTTGATATTCAAGAATTTATGATTGCACCAATTGGTGCTGAAAATTTCAAAGAATCAATTCGATGGGGTGCTGAGATTTACCATAGCTTGAAATCTGTTTTAAAAAAGAAAGGCCTTGCAACCAGTATTGGTGATGAAGGTGGCTTTGCTCCAAATCTTGAAAGTAACCGAGCCGCGCTAGATCTAATTTTGGTCGCGATTGAAAGTGCTGGCTTTAAAGCCGGTTCTCAAATTGCACTTGCAATGGATGTGGCTGCAACAGAATTCTTTGCCGATGGTAAGTATAAATTTGAAGGCAAGCAATTAACATCTGATCAGATGATTGATTACTACAGCGAACTAGTTCAAAGCTATCCATTAGTTTCAATTGAAGATCCACTGGATGAAGATGACTGGTCTGGTTGGGCCAAATTAACTGCCAATTTGGGAGAAAAGATCCAAATAGTAGGAGATGATCTTTTTGTAACAAATCCAGAACGATTACAGCGAGGCATAGATAGCAAAACAGCAAATGCATTGCTAGTTAAGGTAAATCAAATCGGAAGTCTTACTGAAACGATTGATGCAGTTAACTTGGCTCACAAAAATAATTACAAATCAATGATGAGTCATCGTTCTGGTGAAACTGAGGACACAACAATTGCAGATTTAGCAGTTGCTTTAAATTGTGGACAGATAAAGACAGGTGCTCCCGCAAGATCTGAACGAGTTGCAAAATACAATCAATTGCTAAGAATTGAAGAGGAATTAGGTTCTACTGCAGTTTATGCAGGTCGATTAGCATTTCCAAGATTTAAGAAATAACTTAGATGGCTAGGCGAAGATTTTTTGCTGCGGGCTTAATTTCAGCCTCACGAAAAAATGTTAAGTCTGGATTGAAAAAAAGAGGGGTTTCTAACCGAGCGCTAATTGTTGGCATAGTCCTGTTTGTTGTAGCAATAACTCTTGCACCACCAATTCAACATTACTTTACGCAGCGCGCTCAGATTAATTCACTAAAAAGTAAAATCACAGACAATCAAGCCATGCTTGAAAAAGCAGCAGCAGAGCTTGCGCAGTGGGATGATCCCGAGTTTGTTGCAAGCCAAGCAAGGTCAAGATTACATTTTGTATTTCCAGGTGAGCGTAGATATATAGTTGTTGGCAATGATGAGATTGTTGATGAAGCAGAACAAACCAAAGTTTCAGGCCAACTTCCAGTAGGACTACCCTGGTACTCAAGATTAATCTCATCAATTACTAGCACTAATGTAAGTAACTAAAATGGTTAATCCCAAACCAGCATTTAAAGCTGAAAAACCATCTGGTGCGGATTTAAAAACTGTTGCTGCTCAACTCGGTAGAGAACCTAGAGATGTCTCAGCGATTGCACATCGCTGTCCATGCGGTGAAGCTGATGTTGTTCAAACGCCGCCACGATTAGCAGATGGCACACCTTTTCCAACTTTTTACTATGCCACTTGCCCAAGACTTACTGGAGCGATTTCAACCTTAGAGAGCTCCGGTTTGATGGCGCAGATGAATGAGCGATTACAAAATGATCCAATACTTGCAGGTGATTATTTAGCGGCTCATGTTGATTATGAGGCAGCTAGAAGTGCATTAGCTAAACAGGAAAATCTAGATGTTCCTGAAATTGATGGAGTAACAGCAGGAGGAATGCCTGATCGAGTTAAATGCTTACACTCCCTTGTTGCCCACTCATTAGCAGCAGGTGAAGGAGTTAATCCACTTGGTGATGAAGCATTAGCAGCACTTGATAATTGGTGGGTTTCTAGACCTTGTAATGTAATTAGTAATTTACTAGATGAGGAGGAGTAGTTGAGTCGAGTTGCAGCTATTGACTGTGGTACTAATTCAATTCGTCTTTTAATTGCAGATATCACCAACGGAAATTTTAAAGAAGTTTTGCGCACAATGGAAATAGTCAGACTCGGCCAAGGCGTTGACCAAAACAAAGCATTTCATCCAGATGCAATAGATCGAACTCTTGCTGCAGTTGAAAAATTTGCAGGACATATTAAAAGTAAGGGTGTTGAGAAAGTAAGATTTTGTGCAACCAGCGCAACCCGTGATGCAAGTAATCGTGAATTGTTTACTGATGGGGTTAAGAAAATTCTTGGTATTGAAGTTGAGGTAATTCCAGGTGAAGAAGAAGCAAGACTTTCATTTATCGGTGCTACCAAGGAGCTATTTCAAAATGATGGTCCATTTTTAGTAGTTGATATTGGGGGTGGATCAACTGAGTTTGTATTTGGAAATGAAAGTGTTGACTCTGCAAAAAGTGTAAATATTGGTTGTGTAAGAATGAGTGAGCGTCACTTGATTGATCAACCACCTTCTATGGCACAAATCAGCCAGGCAATAATTGATATTGATATTGCAATAGCTCAAGCAGCAGCAATTGTTCCTATTTCTGAAGCAAAAACTTTAGTTGCAGTTGCAGGTACTGCAACCACTGTCGCAGCAGCTGCGCTTAAATTAGAACAATATGATCGATACTTAATTCACTTATCAAGAATCTCTGCAACATCGGTTCATCAAGTTGCTGGAATGTTTCAATCATTGGATAAGGATCAAATCGCATCCCTCGGATATATGCACCCTGGCCGAGTGGATGTAATTACATCCGGTGCATTAATTTTATCGAGGATAATGGCTGCGACGGGGGCGAGTGAGTTTGTTGCATCTGAATCTGATATTTTGGATGGAATTGCTTGGTCGCTTTCTAATTGAGCGAAGATTTTGATGGATTTGGCGGCCAAAAAGACAGGTAGATTTACCCCCTGAAGGTTCGCCCCTGTAGCCCAATGGCAGAGGCATGCGACTTAAAATCGCACAAGTGTGGGTTCGACCCCCACCGGGGGCACGCTCATTAGCTGCGAATCTTCAGCAAAGATTAAGTTTAGATCTGGCTTATGCGATGGCTAATGGAATTAAGAGAGATTAATATTTGTTCACTACCTAAGTGACTAACAAAAGTATCCGTTTGTTACTTCTATAGAAGGAGAAGAATGAAAAGCTCAAACCCTGTACTTGGCAAGGCATTTAATCAATCTTCAAATATGCAGGTTGATCAACTGGAGCAAAATTACAACGCTCCTGCCGCCTCATCAATGCGAACAGGTCGCATGACATTAGAAGATGTTGTTGCGAAAACTGGATTTTTATTTGCAATTTTAGTTGTGGTCGGTGCATTTGCTTGGAGTGCAAACCTTGGAATGGGTGCAGTACTACTCGGATTCCTTGGTGGATTTGTTTTAGCAATGGTTATAAGTTTTAGTAAAAACATTAAACCAGGTTTAGTTATTGCCTATGCTGCCCTAGAAGGTTTAGCTCTTGGAACCTTAAGCAGTTATTACGAGTCTTACTACCCAGGAATTGTTAGCCAAGCAGTAATTGGAACAGTTGCAGCATTTGCTGGTGTTTTAGTTATGTATCGAAATGGCACCCTACGTGCAACACCTCAATTCACACGTGCAGTAATTGGCGCGGCCATTGGTTACTTCATCCTTGGACTAGTTTCATTAGTTGCATCATTCTTCGGAGTTGGCCAAGGTTATGGTTTCTACGGTGTTTCAGGTCTTGGATTACTTCTTGCAGTTGCAGGCGTTGCGCTAGCGAGCTTGTTCCTAGTACTTGATTTTGATCAAATTGAAAAAGGTGTAACCGCGGGCGTTCCAGAGAAGGAATCTTGGCGAGCAGCTTTTGGCTTGATGGTCACTGTTGTTTGGCTATACCTAGAGGTACTACGCCTAATTTCAATACTACGTAACGATCGCTAATTAAATAATTACCCAACAGGGGCTGTGAGAAATCACAGCTCCTGTTTATTTTTGTCAGGGATTAATTCATCCTTTAATTGAGAGGCTCTTGTCTCTGGCAAAATTGCAGAAAGAATAATTGCAATTACCCAAATTCCTGCTGAGACTAAAAATGCTACTTGGTAGCTGAATAAATCGGTAAGCAAACCAACTATTACTGGACCAAAAATCATTCCAGCATCTCCTGCCATTTGCCAGGCTGCGATCACCTGACCACCTCGGCCACGAATAATGTCACCAACAACGCTTCCTGGAGCCGTACCAACATATGCACCGCCTAAGCCAAATAGGGCCATAGAAATAACATATAACCAAACGTTGGTGGTAAATGCCAGCATCAGTATTCCAAACAAAACAAAAGCACTACCAAATAACAATGCAGCCTTTCGTCCTTTTTGATCTGAATACTTTCCAGCTTTTAACATGAAAGCTCCTTGAACTAAAGCGCCAATAGTTAATCCAAGGCCAGCAATTGCAGCGGTTGAGTTTAATTTTTCAGTAACAAACAAAGGAAGAATTGAGGATCTCAATCCAAACAAAATCCAGTTGTTAATAAAAGCTAGCATTAAAGCTATTTGATATGGTCTTAATCGAAAAGCCTGTGACAAGGTAGTTTGACCAATCTCACTTGTTGGTGCATCAACTTTCTTGCCCAACCGTTTCTCGCTTAAAAACACTAATGCAATTGTTCCCGCAATAGCTAAAGTTGAAGAGTAAACAAAAAACGGTGCCCGCAAAGATATCGCCGATAAGATTCCACCAAATGCTGGACCTGCGATGCTACCTAGTAAAAAACCACCGTTATAAAGTGATTGTGCCCGGCCTCTAACATCATCGCTAACTGAGCGCATAAGTAATGAACCTGCAGATACCGAGAACATAGATGATCCCAATCCGCCGAGAGATCTAAAGGTTAGAAGCTGTCCATAACTTTGGGACAAGGCAGTAAGTAATGTGAAAAATGAGACCATGAAAAGCCCAAAACCTAGAACTGCACGCTCGCCAAAGCGATCAACTAATTTGCCAGAGATTAAGCCCGAGGAAAAACGCATGATGGCAAAACTTGAAATTATCAAACCGATAGCAGTTTTACTGACACCAAAAGATGAAGCAAAAATTGGTATTGCAGGAATTATTAAACCAAATCCAACTGCTACAAAAAAAGCAACAGCAGAAAGGATTGATACCTCTCGCGGTAATTGCGCGAAAGGATTTCTACCAAGATCTTTTGTTTTTATTTAACCTACCGCCTCACCAGCTGCTTCAGTTCGAGCAGCATGATGTGCTGAACTGCTTTGAAGTGGTTTCTCTTTAAGGAAAAATGCAAGCAAAAATCCGATAAATGTAATGGGCACAGCAGCCAGAAATACCACTTGGAAAGTTTGCGCAAAACTATGCAAAACTGTGTCTCTGATTACGGGCGGCAAAGTAGTAATAATTGAAGTATTAGTCGTAATCAAATCAAGCTTAGAAGTGTCAAACTCTGACAATGATGCTGGATCAGTACTTTGTAATTTCGCAAAATTATCTTGTAAATAGTATGCAATTCGATTACTTAGAATTGTTCCAAAAATTGCCGTACCAAAAGCACCACCTAGTGATCTGAAGAATGTATTTGATGAGGTCGCAATTCCCATATCTTGGAAGTCAACTGAATTCTGAAGTGCAATCACAATGGTCTGCATCGATAAACCAAGTCCTGCGCCAACCAATACTGCGTAGATTGAAAGCACTGCAAAAGAAGTGTCTTCATCTAAGGTAGCCATAAGAAGAAGTCCAATAGTCATAATTGCAGTTCCTAGAATTGGAAATATCTTGTATTTGCCAGTGACAGAAATCTTTTTTCCACTGAAAATTGACATGGAAACTATTCCAATCATTAATGGAATTAACTTTAGTCCGGCCTCAGTTGCCGAGTTACCTTTAACTACCTGTAAGTAAAGGGGCAACATAACAATTGCGCCAAACATTCCGGCACCAATAATGAATCCAAGGGCTGAGGTTAGAGAGAAAGTGTGATTCTTAAACAATCTAAGTGGCAAAATTGGTTCAACAGCTCGGTTTTCTTGCCATATGAAAGCAAGGGTTAAAAAAACTCCTGAGCCAATCACAATCAGAGTTTTTGAATCAGTCCAGCCATCCTCTGGTCCATAAACAGAGACAGCTAGAAGTACTGCACTCACAGCAAGTACCAGTAGTAATGCACCAAAGTAATCAATCTTATGTTCACGCTTCACTTTAGGAATGTGTAGAACAGCTGATGTAATAATTAAAGCCAAAATTCCAAATGGCAGATTTATGTAGAAAATCCATCGCCATCCGGTGATGCCTAAAATTGTTGCATGGTCTGAGAAGAACCCACCAAGCAATGGACCGGCAACTGATGAAAGTCCCCAAACTGCACCAAAATAACCCTGATACTTTCCACGCTCTCTTGGAGAGACAATGTCGCCAATAATTACAAATGTCAGTGCCATCAATCCACCAGCACCTAAACCCTGTAATGCTCTAGTGAAGATTAACTGCGTCATGTTTTGGGATGCACCAGCAAGGAAGGATCCAATTAGAAAAGTAATGATTGCAAATTGAAATACCGGACGTCTGCCATATAGATCTGAGATTTTTCCATATAAAGGTGTTGAAGCAGTTGAAGTTAATAAGTACGCGGTAACAACCCATGTGTAATGATTTAGACCATTGAAGTCTTCAACAATGTTTTTTAGAGCAGTTGAGACAATTGTCTGATCTAGGGCTGCTAAAAGCATTCCGGTCATCAATCCGCTTAGAACTATAAGGATTTCTTTATGACTAAGGGGGCCACTTTGTTCAACATTAGCTTGATTTACTTTTGATTTATCTTTACCCATAGCCATCTCTATATCCACCCTTTAGTTGATTTTATGTAAAATTCAATGAATTTAACCTAAGGGGAATAGTTTACTCCCTTTATTTGTTAGTATTTACATATGAAGGCAGTTATCGCAGAAAATTTAGTTAAGACCTACAACAAAGGTTCTGTTCGAGCACTTGATGGTTTGAATTTAGATGTTGAAGAGGGAACAGTACTTGGCGTGCTCGGCCCAAATGGTGCTGGTAAAACAACCACTGTAAGAATTTTAGCTACATTACTTTCACCTGATTCAGGTCATGCATCTGTTGCTGGTATTGATGTTTTAAAACATCCAGATGAGGTAAGAAAAATAATTGGTTTATCAGGTCAATACGCAGCTGTTGATGAGACTTTAACTGGCTGGGATAACTTAATTATGTTTGGCCGGCTTTATCATTTAAGTGCAAAGGCGGCGCGAGAGCGCGCAATTGAATTACTTGAACAATTCTCTTTATCTGATGCAGCAAAGCGACCAATCAGAACCTACTCAGGCGGAATGCGTCGCAGATTAGATTTAGCAGCCTCACTGATTATCAGACCAAAGGTTTTATTTTTAGATGAACCAACAACTGGTTTGGATCCAAGAGGTCGCCAGGATATGTGGGGTGTAATTGATGATCTAGTTAAAGGTGGAGTTACTTTGCTTTTAACAACTCAGTATCTTGAAGAGGCAGATCATTTAGCAGATGAAATTGCAGTAATTGATCATGGAAGAGTTATTGCCCGCGGAACCTCAGATTCATTAAAGAAGCAGGTTGGCGGCGAGCGACTTGAAATAGTAGTTGAGAATGCAAATGTTGCTGCCACCAAAGAAATTGTGGCAAAGGTTAGTGGTTCTGCTGTAAATGTTGATGAAGGCCTTCGACAAATATCAGCCCCAGTAACAACTGGCAGTAAAGCATTAATTGAAGCGGCAAAGATGTTGGATGAGGCAGGAATTCACCCACTTGATATTGGATTAAAACGTCCATCATTAGATGATGTGTTTCTATCATTGACTGGCCATGTGGCCGAAGAAAAGATTGCTGAAGTTTCAGATGCTACAAGTGGTCGAAAGAAGGGTAAGAAATGATGAATGCAATTTCTGATGCCTTAATTATCACCAAGCGCCAGCTGCTTCAGCTAGCACGAGTACCTGAAGTACTGATCTTTTCAACCATTCAGCCAGTTATGTTTGTTTTGTTGTTCCGATATGTTTTTGGTGGCTCTATTGATACTGGTCAGCCTGGTGGGTATGTGCAACTTCTTATGCCAGGAATCTTTGTGCAAACCGTTGCCTTCACATTAGCTGCAACAGCAGTTGGGTTATCGGCTGATATGCAAAAGGGTTTAATTGATCGATTTAGATCATTACCAATTTCTAGATCTGCAGTTGTCTTTGGCAGAACTTTAGGAGATGGCGTTTTAAATATTGTAGTTCTAGTTGTTATGGGAATAACTGGATTTTTAGTTGGATGGCGACCAACCTCTGGCGCACTTAAAATATTTCTTGGTTTCGTATTTTTATTTGTATTTGGATTTGCCATGTCTTGGATCGGGGTTTTGATTGGCCTGTCAGTTCGGGAAGAAAGAGTGGCTCAGAATGTCACCTTTATCGCAGTATTTCCTCTGACATTTTTATCAAATGCTTTTGCTCCAACCACAGGAATGCCAAAACCGTTGCAGTACTTTGCTGAATGGAATCCAGTTTCAACGATGGTGGCTGGTTGCCGTGAGTTATTTGGCCTTAAAAATGAATTTGGTGCAACCGCTGGATCATTTCCAAGTGAGAACCCATTGTTAATGTCAATAGTTTATATGATTTTAATTATGGCAGTTTTTGTTCCATTAAGCGTTCGTAAATACAACAACGCCTCTAAAAAATAATTAGCTATAAGGTTGTGCTTCTAAAACAGCAACTTGAATTTGCTTACCAGTTGGCGCGGTGTAAGTAACGGTCTGGCCAACTTTGGCGCCAAGAACTGCAGCACCTAATGGAGATTTCTCTGAGTAAACATCAACATCACCAGATGCAATTTCTCTTGAACCAAGTAGGAATTTAATTTCATCTCCTGCAATATCAACCGTTACTAACATGCCAAGTCCAACAACACCAGATTCGCCAACAGGTGGTGTGCCAATGTGTGCATGCTCGAGCATGTGTTTAAGTTGGCGGATACGTCCTTCAATTTTTCCTTGTTCTTCTCGGGCTGCGTGGTAGCCACCATTTTCTTTTAAATCTCCCTCAGCGCGCGCAGTCTCAATCTTTTTAATTATTTCAGCACGAAGTGGTCCCTCAAGATCGGCAAGCTCTGCAGCAAGTCGATCTGCTGCTTCTTGGGTTAGCCAGGTTTGGGTTGGTTGATTCATAGTTGGAAAAGGTTACTGGCAACTGGCAATTCCTGCATTTACCGCAGGTAATCGGGTGGTTATTTCAACTGTGCGCAGGTTTGCACCCGGTAGCAGGGATTGCCCAGGCATTACATCCTCAACTTGGCCAACCGTGTTTTTATCAATATCTCTGGCAACTAGTGAGCAACTATGTTGCTTTGATAAATCTCGGACAGTAATTTTGTATGAAATAGAAATACTTTGATCATCAATGACTTCAAAAGAAACTAACTCAGATCTAAGAGCAGGGTTTGCGGCATTAAAACCACTCCAGATAAACCAGGCAGCAACCAAACTTAGGAAAATCCCAGCATAAATAAAGCGTCGGTTTGAACTTGCTTTTATGCCATACCGCTCTTGCAGGTAGGGATCGGTTAATACTTTGGGATGCATCACACCCATATTGTAGATCTATTTATGCAATGGTTAAGTAGGCTTATCTCACCAGGTTAAAGAGGAGAGATTATGGATGAGGTAAAAAGCTTTGATATGGGTGTGGCAGGTTCCCTAACCATGATTTTCTTAAGTTTAGCGATGGTTGTTTTGATGGTTAGTTTTTATCGCAGATATAAGAGATTAGTTGACCGTAAAGATCAAGAGTAGTTTTACCCATTATGAAACAAAAGCTCAGTGGAGCTGCCACTATTTTAATTTGGCTTTCACTTATTTATGCCTGCTATGAATTAGGTATTTGGCAACTTCATCGCGCGCAAGCTTTAAATGTTGCAACTGCGCCAAAGCCAGATCAACCATTAATTGAGTTAAATAAAATCGCCTCACCTGGTATGAATATGCCGATTAAAGCGGTTAACCGAATTGTTTCAGCCGATGGCACTTACTCAACCTCTTACATTGCAAGAGATCAAAAGCTCTCAGAGGATCAGCTTGCAAATTTTGATGTTCGATTATTAAAACTAAGCACAGGACATGCGGTATTGGTAGTGCGAGAGGTTTTAGCGAATGAGTTTGATCTAATTGATCAACCAGTTTCTATTACTGGGCGGCTATACCCACGGCAAAATGTTGATCGTGCATTTGCAAAGCCAGGTGAGCTCTCTCGAATTGATCCTGCTTTAGTAGTTAGTAAGGAAAATCCATTTTTATATGATGGTTACATAATCTTGCAATCAGAAAAGCTAGCAAACTCAAAGGTGAGTGAGTTAACAGATGTGCCAACACCACAAATATCTCAGCGCCTGCCTGGCTTTTATTGGCAACACATCTCCTATGTTGTGGTCTGGTGGTTTATGGGACTTCTACTGTTGATCGCACCAGCCTTTCCGCAATTTAGAGCCAAGGGCGATAAGGTAAATGGCAAGGTAAGTAAGGCTAAGAAAGTTGGTGTAAAAAAATGAGGCGAATCACTCTCTTTTTCCGATTCTGGGCCCTTTGGGCCGGGGTTATGTCACTTTTGCTTTGGTTTGTTTATATGCCAGCTAAGTATCTTGTCTCTAGCCCAACCTTTTATGAACAATTCATCTGGATTCCAATTGTGCATGGCTTTACCTATCCAGTTTATTTAGTTGCAGCCCTAATCCTTTGTATGGTTAAGCGAAAGTCCCTTGTTAGTACTGCTCTATTTCTACTCGCTGGCACCTTGCCAGTCGCCTCGATCTGGATTGAACGCCGGGTAAAAAGCGGGCAGTGGTAATTAAAGCCTTTACCTAAACTTAATCTTTACCGCTTGCGTGTTGCCACCAATATTTAAGTTTGGTTATTTACCCTTTACCTATCTTCCAAAACCCAAGGCACAATTAAACAGATTGCGATGATAGTAATTGGCTAGTGAATCTATTGTCTTAAAATCAGTAGCAAACCAACCGCAACCTGCCCGCGTGACCTATGTGTTAGACACAAGCGTTTTACTAGCTGACCCAGTGGCATTAAGCAGATTTGCCGAGCATGAGGTGATTATTCCAATCACCGTAATTAGTGAGTTAGAGAGCAAGCGCGATCATCCAGATTTGGGCTACTTCGCCCGGGCTGCCCTACGCGCTCTTGATGATCTGCGGGTTAAAAGCGGCCGGCTTGATCAACCAATCAATATCAATGATGAGGGTGGCTCATTATCAGTTGAGTTAAACCACTCTGACACCTCAAAATTGCCAGCAGGATTTTTGCGAGATGGCACCAATGATTCAAGGATTTTAGCAATTGCTAAAAATCTTATGGCCGATGGCCGCAAAGTTGTATTGGTAACAAAAGATCTGCCATTGCGGGTCAAGGCATCATCTGTTGGAGTTGAAGCGCAGGAGTATCGGGCTGAGTTGGCAAGTACTAGTAGTTACTCTGGAATGGTTGAGGAGAGTGTTGGCTCAACAGTAATTGATTCACTTTATGAGAATGAAAAAATTGTTCATGAGATTGGAAAAAATCACCCTTGTCACACCGGAGTGGTCTTGCACTCTGAAAAGGGCAGTGCCTTAGCAAGAGTCATGCCAGATAAAAGATTGCAGTTGGTAAGGGGAGATCGCTCAGCATTTGGTTTGCATGGGCGAAGTGCTGAACAACGGGTTGCGCTAGATATCTTGCTAGATCCTGAGATTGGAATTGTCTCCCTCGGAGGACGTGCTGGAACTGGCAAAAGTGCCTTGGCATTATCTGCTGGTTTAGAGGCGGTATTAGAAAAGCGATTACATAAAAAGGTAGTTATCTTCCGCCCGCTTTATGCTGTTGGTGGCCAAGAGCTTGGTTACCTGCCTGGAACTGAAAATGAAAAGATGTCCCCTTGGGCCCAAGCAGTTTTTGACACCCTAGGTGCTTTGGTTAGCCAACAGGTATTAGATGAGGTGGTGGAGCGGGGATTAATTGAGGTCCTACCGCTGACCCATATAAGAGGGCGCTCCCTTCATGACTCTTTTGTAATTGTTGATGAGGCCCAATCCTTAGAACGAGGGGTCCTACTAACAGTGCTCTCTCGAATTGGCCAAGGCTCCCGGGTTGTCCTAACCCATGACATCGCCCAGCGGGATAACCTGCGGGTGGGCAGGCATGATGGCGTGGTTGCTGTGGTTGAATCCTTAAAGGGTCATCCGCTATTTGCCCACATCACCTTGACTCGAAGTGAGAGATCCCAGATTGCAGCCCTTGTGACTGAGCTGCTTGAGGAGCCAATTAACTTCTCAAACTGATTTTTACCCCTCTTGCGACATATAGGAAAAATCGGACTTTACCCTGTCTGACCTGCGGTTTTACATCTTGTATGACCTGTGAATATAAACATAATCGCGCCACGCGCCTTAATAAAGTTGCCCATGCCAACCCTGGCTGCCACCCTATAAACAGTTCCAAAGGCCTAACAGAGGGCTCTTGGCAGATTAAGGAGGGGTATTTATGAAGGCATCAGCCAACATGACCCATGCGCCGACGGTTCGTCGTGCCTCCTTAACCGCTGCCCTTTTGGCATTTTTCCTTCTGATCGCAGAGCCAGCTTATGCATCAAGCAATCTTCAATTTTCAGTAACCATTCCAATGGTGCAAAGCAATCTCGAGGTGGCAACCCCTGAGGTGCCAGGTGCTGAGTTTGACCCAACCCCATCCCTATTAGAGCTTGATGCAATCAAGACGGTGGATGCGGCATCTATGGCATTGATATCAGTTGCATCTAGAAAGGTTGATCTAGCCCGCCAGCCAGATGGGGCAAGGCAGATCGCAAAAGAGTTAATCGCAGCAAATTACAAATGGTCAGAGAAGCAGTTCACCTGCCTGGACCAACTTTGGACCAAAGAGAGCCATTGGAATTACAAGGCAAGAAACAAAAGCTCAGGAGCTCATGGAATAGCCCAGGCACTTCCTGCCACCAAGATGGAGATTGTTGGAACCGATTGGCGCACCAACCCGGTTACCCAAATTACTTGGGGTCTTAAATATATTGATGAACGATATGAGTATCCATGTGCGGCCTGGAGTAAATCAAAACGGTCAAACTGGTACTAAAAGCTTTTTGTTAGTTAGGTTTTTTACCAATACTTAATGGTTTTCGAGTTTGGGCATAGAAATCATTTCCCTTATCATCAATAATTATAAATGCGGGAAAGTTTTCCACCTCAATCTTCCAGATCGCTTCCATTCCCAACTCTTCATAATCTAAAACCTCAACCTTTTTTATACAATCTTGCGCAAGTCTGGCTGCAGGTCCACCAATTGAACCTAGATAAAACCCGCCATATTTTTTGCATGCAGCAGAGACCATCTCAGATCTATTGCCCTTAGCCAACATAATTAGTGAGCCACCGGCAGCTTGGAATTGTTCAACATAGGAATCCATTCGACCAGCAGTGGTTGGTCCAAATGAACCGGATGCGTAACCGGCGGGAGTTTTTGCAGGACCTGCGTAATAAACCGCATGGTTTTTGAAGTAATCAGGAAGTGGTTTTCCAGCATCTAATAACTCTTTTAATTTAGCATGGGCTAAATCCCGTGCCACAACCATTGTTCCGGTTAGTAAAACTCTAGTTTTAACTGGATGCTTTGAAAGCTCTTTTCGAATTTGAGCCATTGGTGCAGATAAATCAATGTTGATCTCTGGTCCATCTAAATCCTCATTTGTTGCAGCTGGCAGGAAGTGCGCAGGATCGGTCTCAAGTTTTTCAATAAAGACGCCATCTTTAGTGATCTTGGCCTTTACTTGGCGATCTGCCGAACAGGAAACTGCAATTGCAATTGGCAGCGAGGCACCATGTCGGGGCAGACGCACCACTCGCACATCATGACAAAAATACTTTCCACCAAATTGGGCGCCAATTCCAATATTTTGAGTTAATTTTAAAATCTCTTTCTCTAACTCAAGATCGCGAAAACCATGACCAGTTTTAGCATCTCCTTTGGTTGGAAGTGAATCTAAATATTTAGTGCTGGCAAGCTTTGCAGCTTTGACGGTGTATTCAGCACTTGTGCCACCAATTACCACCACTAAGTGATACGGCGGACAAGCTGAGGTGCCAAGGGATCGAAGTTTTTCATCCAACCAACTCATAAAGGAGGTTGGGTTTAAAACCGCTTTGGTCTCCTGGTATAAAAATGATTTATTTGCACTTCCGCCACCTTTGGCAATAAATAAAAAGTTGTACTCATTTGGGTGATCGGTGTCTGAGTAAATCTCAATTTGGGCTGGCAAATTGTTGCCGGTGTTTTTCTCCTCCCAAGTGGTAACTGGGGCAAGTTGGGAGTAGCGAAGATTTAATTTGGTATATGCCTCATAAACTCCTTTAGATATTGAGATCTCATCCTTCTCCTCAGTTAAAACCTGTTGTCCTTTTTTACCCATCACAATTGCAGTGCCAGTGTCCTGACACATTGGTAGTACTCCACCAGCTGAGATGTTGGCATTTTTTAATAAATCAGTTGCAACAAAGCGATCATTAGGAGAGCTTTCTGGATCGGTCAAAATACTTGCTAATTGACCAAGATGCTCACTGCGCAGGTAATGTGAAATGTCATGAAGTGCAACCTGGGTTAAATTATTGATCGCATCCTTTGAGACCTTTAAGAACTCTTTGCCATCGGCGGTGAAGGTGCTCACACCAGCATTTGAAATCAGCCGATACTCGGTTGTATCTGGCCCAATTGGCAGTAAATCCTCGTAGGTGAACTCAGGAGCCATGGGGCTAAATCTACTCACTTCTATGATCAATTAGGATGAGCACATGAGCCAGGTGAGCAAAAAACGAGTATTACTTGCAGCACCTCGTGGCTACTGCGCTGGCGTTGATCGCGCGGTAATTACTGTTGAAAAAGCTTTAGATCTTTATGGTGCTCCGGTTTATGTGAGAAAACAAATTGTTCACAATAAACATGTGGTGCAAACTTTGGAGGCACGGGGTGCAATATTTGTTGATGAAACTGATGAGGTACCAGAGGGAAAGATTGTAGTTTTCTCAGCCCATGGCGTTTCCCCTGCAGTTCATCAAAGTGCAGCAGATCGAAACCTTAAAACAATTGATGCCACCTGCCCATTGGTAACAAAGGTTCACCATGAAGCAAGACGTTTTGCCTCAGATGATTATGACATTTTGTTAATTGGTCATGAGGGCCATGAAGAGGTTGATGGCACAGCAGGAGAGGCACCAGAGAATATTCAATTAGTAGATGGTATTGAAAGTATCAAAAATATTAAGGTGCGAGATGAGAACAAGGTAGCTTGGCTATCCCAAACCACATTAAGTGTGGATGAAACCCTTGCCACTGTGGCAGAGCTGCGCAAGCGATTTCCAAATTTAATTGATCCACCAAGTGATGACATCTGTTATGCAACTCAAAACCGTCAGGTAGCGATTAAAGAGATAGCACCACAAGCTGATTTAGTTTTGGTAGTCGGCTCCACCAACTCCTCTAACTCAGTTCGATTAGTTGAGGTCTCACTTGAGTATGGCGCCAAGGCTGCATATTTGATTGATTATGCAGCAGAGGCAAAAGATGAGTGGTTAGAGAATGTAAATACTATTGGAGTCAGCAGCGGTGCATCAGTGCCTGAGATATTAGTTAAGGATTTACTAACTTGGTTGGCAGATCGTGGATTTAGTGATGTTGAGACAGTTACTGCCACTGAAGAGCATTTGTTATTTGCAATTCCACCTGAGCTTAGAAAAGATTTAAAAGCTGCTGGCAGGTAATGAGTTATTGCGCTCGCGCTTGAACCAGATAAACCAAGCAACAGCAGCGCCACTTAGTAGGTAAAAGGACACAGAGGCTAGCCCGGCAACTAAATCCACCAACAATTTAGTTGGAGCAAATGATGATTCACCTAAGGTTGGCATTAAAAGAATTGAAGAGAACAATAAAGAAATAGGTGGCGCCACTGCAGTTACATATGCAGTGCCAGATCTTCCTAAGTAAATCGCACCAAAAAAGGCGATCCAGATAGCAAGGCAGGTAATGATGCCGAGTGAGTTTCTAAATAAGATTTCAATTGCTTCAAAGAAGAAGATAACTACAAATTGCAGAATTACCACACCAGGCTTTGTTAAACCCGGTCCTTTGATTGGTGAATTAATTGGCAAATTACTCAATTACTTATCTCCTTCAATCTCTTCGACCTCAATAAAATCATCATCGGGTGAGATCGCCTTTAACTCTCTTACCTCACCAGGTGATTCTGGATACTCAATTGCTAATTTATCTTTATCTCCACTCACACCTAAGTTATGAATTCTTCTCGCCGGACTTAAAACAGTCCGCTCAGCGGTTGGAATTAGATCCTCATAAGCTTTAGTTGTTTGTGAGATCGCTTTGCCAACTGCAACGATTTTGCCATGCAGCAGAGTTATATTCTTTAAGAAGGTGTTGGCAACCTTTTGAATCTCATCGGCGTTATCAGCTAATTTGTTGCGGGTGAAGATATAGCCAATGGTGCGAAGTAGCGCCATCATTGAGGTTGGGGTTGCCACCGTTACATTTAACTTAAATGCTTTTTCTAAGAAGGCTGGATCAATTCGCAACGCTTCAGCAAGTAGGGTTTCAAATGGCACAAACAAAACTACAAAATCTGGTGAGCCAGCAGATTTGTGGTAGCCACGCTTTGCCAATGCCTCAACATGTTTTAATAAATCTTTGGTGTGTGCTTGCAAGTACTCATCCCGCTCACTTTGCACATCAGTACCAAATGCATCTAGGAAGCGATCAAAGGGAAACTTTGAATCAATAAATATTGCACTGCCACCTGGCATCTTTACTGTGATATCTGGAATACCGGATGAGTCAGCATCAGTTGTGGATTTTTGTCTGGTGTACTCATGATTTTCTCTAAGCCCTGCTGATTGCAGTAAAAGTTCTAATTGCGCCTCACCAAATTTTCCACGTGCTTGTGAGTTGGATAAAGCACCAGCAATCTTCTTAGTCTCATCAAAGATTGATTCACTTGCTCTTCGCATCTCATTAATTGTGGTTTCAAGCTTTGCCTCAGCCTCGGTTCTAATCCGATTGGCCTCATTAGATTGCACAGATAATTTCTCAACTGTTGATTTCATTGCAGTTAACTCAGCGGTTAATTTAATTGCATTCTCGGTCTTGCCCCGCTCAGCCTCTAATTGGCGCTTGTAATCATCTAGCAGAGCAGAGTTATCACCACTTGCTTTGCTGCGAAGGGCTTTAATCAAATAGCCAATCACACCACCGGCAGCAAGGCCGATCAGCAGGGTAATGATTGAGGCGGGCATGGGGTTATAGTGGCAGGAATCGGTGACAATCTTGCGTAGGCTTAACCCCTTGTGAGCCTCTCAATCGGAATCGTCGGTCTGCCAAATGTGGGTAAATCCACCCTTTTTAATGCGCTGACTAAAAACAATGTTCTAGCTGCCAACTACCCCTTTGCCACAATCGAACCCAATGTTGGGGTGGTGGGAGTGCCAGATGATCGCTTGGCAGTTCTTGCCAAAATATTTAGCTCCGAAAAAATATTGCCAGCTGCTGTCTCCTTTGTTGATATCGCAGGCATTGTTAAAGGTGCATCTGAAGGTGCAGGTCTTGGAAATAAATTCTTAGCAAATATCAGGGAGTCAGATGCAATTTGCCAGGTGATAAGAGTTTTTAAAGATGGTGATGTAGTTCATGTTGATGGCAATGTTGATCCAAAGAAAGATATGGAAACTATTAATACCGAACTTTGTTTAGCTGATTTACAAACATTAGAAAAAGCAATTCCCAGGCTTGAAAAAGAGGTTCGAACAGTTAAGGAGAAGGTGCCGGTATTAAATGCGGCAAAGGCTGCGGCTGAGATATTAAATAATGGCCAACTACTTCGGGGCAGCAAGGTAGATATTGAGGCGATAGCCGAATTACAACTACTAACAGCAAAACCATTTTTATATGTATTTAATGTTGATGCTGCTGAATTATCAGATAATAAATTACGGGATGAGTTAGCCGCACTGGTAAAGCCTGCGGAGGCGATCTTCTTGGATGCTAAAACTGAGGCTGAGCTTGCTGATTTAGATGAGGCAGATGCGCTGGAATTGCTCAAATCAATCGGATTAACTGAGCCAGGATTAACCACATTAGCAAGAGTTGGATTTAATACATTAGGATTACAGACATATCTGACCGCCGGCCCTAAAGAAGCTAGAGCGTGGACGATTCATAAAGGTGATTCTGCCCCAGCTGCGGCTGGTGTAATTCACACCGATTTTCAAAAAGGATTTATCAAAGCTGAGGTTGTAGCTTTTGATGATTTAGTAGCTGCTGGATCAATGGTGCAAGCCCGCGCCAATGGCAAGGTGCGAATGGAAGGCAAGGATTACATAATGGTCGATGGCGATGTAGTGGAGTTTCGATTCAATGTCTAAAAAACAAGCACACCTAAAAGATCTGCCAGTTAAAAAACGCGACAACCTGCGAAATGTGGCAATCATTGCTCACGTAGATCATGGTAAAACAACTTTGGTAGATGCCATGCTTTGGCAATCTGGCGCATTTGCAGCTCATAAAAAACAAGATGAAGGCCAAGATCGCATGATGGATTCCATGGATCTAGAGCGCGAAAAAGGAATTACCATCTTGGCAAAAAACACCGCAGTAAAGCGCGGGGATACGATTGTAAATATTATTGACACACCAGGACATGCTGATTTCGGTGGTGAGGTTGAACGTGGATTAGAGATGGTTGATGGCGTAATTTTATTAGTTGATGCCTCAGAGGGACCACTGCCACAAACTCGATTTGTACTTCGCAAAGCGCTGCAAAAAAATCTGCCCGTAATTTTAGTAATTAATAAAGTTGACCGACCAGATTCACGTATTGCTGAGGTAGTTGATGAGGCATACGCACTCTTCTTAGATTTAGATGCAAATGAAGATCAGATTGAGTTTCCAATTGTTTATGCA
>Ga0209033_1000343_pt1 | contig 26431 bp, 18 predicted proteins | sample LauGreFa1BDMLBDN_2_FD_188218 | JGI IMG/M metagenome (GOLD analysis project Ga0209033, IMG submission 188218) | Freshwater lake microbial communities from Lake Michigan, USA - Fa13.BD.MLB.DN (SPAdes) (version 2) | ecosystem: Environmental > Aquatic > Freshwater > Lake | place: Lake Michigan, USA...
CATGATGGTTAAATCCTTGTAACAGCAGGGCTGGAAAGATCAGGCGGGCGGTTTGCAGTTGCCATACTAGCAAAGTTGATTTTATTCACAACAAGAAAAGACTGGTGGCTTGATTCACGATAGTAACAAGAATAGCTGCTCGAATTTTACGAACGGAGGCTTAAAGATTTTCATTTGTTGGGCCCCTTCTTCTTTGAAACAGGCTTCTTTGGTTTTGAGACCAACAAATCACCCGCCAACTCCGCCTCGATCTCTTCGATGCTGGGCAAGCTGCCTTTCAACCCTTCGGGAAGAGAGGAGACGATCTGGGTTTCCCAATCCGCAACACCTATGGGTTTTTGAAAATTGCGCAGGGCATACTCCACCACAAGCTGATCCTTGCCCTTGCACAGCAACAAACCAATGGTGGGAAGATCATCTGAATGCCTTAAAAGATCATCAACTGCAGAAAGATAAAGATTGAGTTGGCCAATAAATGCGGGGTCGAAAGGCACAGACTTTAATTCCACCACCACAAAACAGCGAAGCTTCAGATGATAGAAAAGGAGATCTACGAGGAAGTCTTGGTCTCCAACTTCCAGTGGCATCTGTTTACCTACAAAGGCAAAACCAGCACCCAATTCCAACAAGAATTTCTGAACATGATTGACAAGAGCCTGCTCAACCTCGCGCTCTCTGCGAGGGTCAGCAGTGCCAAGGAAGTCGAACAGATACGGATCTTTGAATACTTGGGCAGCCATATCGGATTCAACCGGTGGCAAAGCGGAGGGAAAGTTGGTGATGGCCTTCCCTTGCCTTTTATGAAGTTGGCTTTGGATTTGAAGCACAAGAATGTTTCGAGACCACCCATGTTCCAGTGTTTTCGCAGCATACCAGAGTCGATCATCAGGTGTGTCGAGCTTTTCCAAAAGGGCCAAGTTTTGATACCAAGGCAATTGTGCAAGCGCCTCTTGCACAATTGCCCGCTTAGGCCAAGCTTCGGAAAAAGTCCTCATATATTTGAGGTTTCTTGCAGATAATCCGCGCATATCAGGGAAAGCATTGCGAAGATCAGTAGAAAGCCGATCGATGACTTTGGCGCCCCAGCCTTCTTTTGCCTGTCGGATGAGAATCGCTTGCCCGATATCCCAGTAAAGAAGCAACATTGAAGCATTGGCGGCAAAAGTGGTTCGAACCCGTTCAGTACCAATTCGATTCTTCAATTCTTCGAGAAGAATGGGGTAGACTGTTGTCAACTCATCGACTGAAGGCGGGACTGGGAAAGATGCTCCCGCAATGGAACGGCCCAATACCCTCCTGCCTTGACCCCCGGGGTTATTCGGTTTTCTAGTAGCCATGAGCAAAACTCCTTAGATTCGCCTAAATTACCATTTCAAGTTTCGCAGATATAAAAATCGAGGGGCCTTTTGCTCCTGCATGATCTGGAAGAAATAGTAGCCAAGGATGCACAGCACATTACCAGCCTAACAAAATCATGCCTAATTACTATATTAATAACATCTTTATTGTTTTATTTGTATAGGGCTTTAGAAAGGAATTGGATCACATGGATTCCCGAAGTCGGCGCAATTGTCGTAATGCAGCAGGTATAAGTCCGTTTTCAATGTGTCCTTCAATGGCCCCATCACAGAATCGTTCGGCACGGGTGCAAAGATTAAAATAGCGCCTGATCTGGTCCACAGTTGCATGGGACATATCGCTCGCATTTTGAAACAAATTAAAGAGGCTTGTATCTGGTTCGGTTCCCGTAGGATCTTCAGGCAGCACTTCATAGGGCTCCATAAAGCAGCTTGTCTCATAACAAAATTCCCAGAATTGATCGACCACCGAATGATACTCCGGATGGGGTACATGTTGAATCAGTTCCCCATTCACTTCAACCGGTTCCCTCTTAGGCCAGCTCGCTGCTTTGAAACCTTCAGCCTCAATGATTGGCAGCAAAGCCAGCATCTTATCAATATCCTTCGTGCTCCATTTTTTTGTTGGTTTGTTAATGCTCATGAATCAATACTCCCAATTGTGAAAAGGAAGTTAAGAAGGCCCCCGTAGCGATAACTAAACCCCATACTAAGGGCAAGGAAAAACCCTTTTCCTCATAATCGCTATATTCGTTACAATCATCATCAGAATAGAATTGTTAAACGCAAGCCACATTAAAAATATTAATTTAACAAGTACAATTCAGCCAATTGCCCGTTATACTAATCAAAATATTCTTCCATTAAATTCTATAAAACTTTTAGAGTATGCTAGATGAATCCAATTGTATTTGCTCTGCGTCATCCGATAACGATGATGATGATCGTCGTGGCGCTAATCGGTGGAGGCTCACTGGCCCTCACTAAAATGCGAGTGGATATCTTCCCCCCTCTTAATCTCCCCAGAATTTATGTCTATTTGCAATATGGCGGTATGAGCCCCTACCAAATGGAAGGGTTAATCGTCAATCAATTTGAACTCTACTTTCAGTATGTGGATGGTGTTTCTGCGATTGAATCCCATTCGATCCAGCAATGTGCACTGGTGAAGCTGTCGTTTTTTCCGGGAACCGATATGGGCCTTGCAATGGCCCAAGTCTCTGCGATGTCATTTCGTGCAATGTCGCAAATGCCAATCGGAACTCTCCCCCCTTTGATCATGCGTATGGATGCGGGGTGCGTGCCGGTTGGATATCTCGTACTAAAAAGCGAGAAGACGCCTCTTGGCATGGTGGGTGACTTGGCTCAGAATTTCATCCGGCCTCTTGTACAAAAAAATGTACCCGGAACCATCGGTACGCCACCCTTCGGCCCCAATGCCCGATCCATTCTCGTGAATGCCAATCCAGATAAGCTGAGAACTTACAATCTCTCGCCACAAGATGTGGTGAAAGCAATCATGAATGGGAATGTGGTCATTCCTGCGGGTAATATTTATATCCGCGACCAAATGCCTTTGGTGCCTACCAACGCTTTGGTTACCGATATCCAAGATTTAGGTGATATCCCACTTCGAATGGGGATGAATGTTTACATCAGGGATGTTGCAACCATTACAGATGCTACCGATGTAAATTACGGTTATGCGCTGGTAGATGGGAAGAAATCCGTCTATCTGCCAATCATCAAGAAGGATACTGCTTCTACTCTTACTGTGGTAAAGAATATTGCTGATGCGATGCCATTCTTTAGGTCAGTGTTACCTGAGGATGTTAAAATCAGTTTTGAGTTTGATGAATCGCCAACGGTGGTGACTGCGATAAAAAGTGTGGGAACAGAAGGTTTAATTGGTGCGGGCCTCACCGGATTGATGATCCTGCTGTTTCTCGGAGATTTACGCAGCGTGATCGTGGTGGTTTGCAATATTCCGCTCGCACTCATGGGTTCGCTATTTGGATTATACATTACAGGCAACAGCATCAACATTATGTCGCTAGGCGGATTGGCACTTGCAATCGGTATTCTTGTTGATGAAGCAACGGTAGAAATTGAAAACATTCACGCTCAAATGCGAGGCAAGATATCGCTAGCACGGGCGGTCAGGCGAGGTAATGATATCACTGCGGTTGCCCGTTTACTTGCTCTCTTTTGTATTCTTTCGGTTTTCATTCCAGCTTTCATCATGGATGATCCATTGAAGGCGTTGTTCATGCCTTTGGCCCTCGCAGTTGGTTTTGCAATGATTTCATCCTACCTCCTTTCCAGTACCTTTGTTCCAGTCATGGCAGTTTGGTTATTGAAGGAAAATCATCATGAGCACAAAACTGATAAACTCAGTTTGTTTGAACGAGTAGAAAAAGCATACGAAGGTTTGGTTCACTATATAGTAAAACTGAAGTGGATAGTAGTGCCCTCGTACATAGGCCTTGCAGGGGTCTGCCTAACATTTTTTGGCTCGATGTTGGGGCAGGAGTTATTTCCAAAAATTGATTCCGGTCAGTTTGTATTGCGCTTCAGGCCTCCTCCAGGAACCAACTTTGAAATCACACGCATGATGGGCCAGAAAATACTGGAAATCATCGAACGCGAAGTAGGCCAAGATAAAATCGATATCAGCATTGGATATGCGGGCCAAATCGCACCTGTCTATGGCTTGAACCTTATGATCACGATGATGCGTGGGCCAGACGATGGTATTTTACGCATGGCTTTCAAAGAAGGCAGTGGCATCGAATTAGCTGCTTTCCGCGAGAAGATGCGCAAGATGCTCCCAATCGAAATTTCCACTTGGATGGCTAAAGTCATGGAATCCAAAGGGGTTCCACCTGATGAGGCTAAGAGAAACTGCACTAACCTTACCTTCGGTTTTGAACCGGGTGACATGGTTTCCAATGTGATGAGCTTTGGTTCACCCACCCCTCTCGAAATTGTCGTTTATGGAAACAGCCTTCCGAATGTGCGGGCCCATGCAATGAAGGTGCGTGAAAAAATGAAGGCTATCCCATGCCTTCGCGATGTCCAATTCCAACAATCTCTTGATTACCCTACCGTTGATGTGAACATCGATCGCGAAAAAGCTGGTCTTAGTGGCGTCAATGTCCAGCAAGTTGGTAACTCCGTTCTCGTTGGTACCAACTCCAGTAGATACATTGCCCTTAACTACTGGCAAAACCCAAAAACAGGCTTCGATTACCAAGTCGAAGTTTTAGTTCCCACCCAACGCATGGTTTCTCCACTTGATGTAGAAACTCTACCACTCTCTCAAATTACCAACGATGTCACACTCATGGTTCGTGATGTTGCAAATGTTAAAGTAGGAAACACTCCTGGCCAGATTGATCGTATTTCATCCCAACGATATATCAGCATCTCTGCGAATGTTGAAGATGTAGATCTTGGAACCGCTTCAAGATTAGTGCAACAAGCAGTGAAGGATGCAGGTACTCCGCCCGCAGGTGTTCTGATCGACACTCGAGGCCAGACTGGCACCATGAACCAAATGTTCACCTCCCTGGGCATCGGGCTTTCCATCGCTGTTTGTGTGATCTTGGTTATGCTCACCGCTTACTTCCAATCTCCAAGGTTGGCATTAACTTCGATTGGTGCAGTGCCTGGCGTTATCACAGGTGTAGTAACCGCATTAGTGCTTACCAAGACTACTCTTAACATTGAATCTTTCATGGGTTCGATTATGTGCATCGGGGTTTCAGTATCCAACTCCGTGATGATGATCACCTTCATGAACGACCGCTGGAAAGATGGATTAACTGTTACGGAAGCTGCAGTACAAGGGGCTGCTGGTAGGCTTAGGCCCATCATCATGACCGCTTGTGCAATGACCACAGGTATGCTTCCAATGGCATTGGCATTGGAAGAAGGCTCGCAAATGCAAGCACCCTTAGGTCGTGCGGTTATCGGCGGGCTACTCGCCTCTACCGCTTGTACTCTTTTAGTTTTACCAGCAGTCTTTTCCATACTGCTAGGGAACAGAAAGCCTATCTCGGTTTCCATTGATCCTGATGATCCCGAAGGCACCAAGTTCGATGGTGGCGATAAACACGAACATTTGCACCCTGAAAATAAATCTACCGACAAAGCACCTACTGGCACGGAGTTAGCATGACCCCTATATTTACATCGAAAACCCTGACTTTAACTATTCTAGGTTTGAGTACTCTTTCGTTTGCGGGCTGCAGTAAAAACACCGAGCATGCTAAACCCAGTCCCAACATGCCCGAAGTCACTTTGGTCAAGGCAGAGACACGCAACATTTTAAGAACGGTAGGCCAGCCAGGCTTTGTCGAAGCTTATGAGCAAACCTCGATCTTTTCTAAGATCCCGGGCTTTATCGAAAAATGGAATGTCGATATTGGCGACAAAGTTAAAAAAAATCAGGTTCTTGCTACCCTCTTTGTCCCTGAATTAGTCGAAGAGTACGGCTTCAAACAAGCCACGGTTGTTTTGGACAAAGTTCTAGTGGAGCAAGCTGAAAGGCTTGTTGATTCTGCTGATGGTACTCTTAAAGCTGCCATCGCCAAGGTTACCAAAGCCAAAGCCGATGTTGGAAAATTCGATGCAGATGTTGTGCGCTGGCAATCTGAAGTAAAACGCCTTACAGGCTTGGTGGCACAGCGTGTGGTCGATCAACAAATTTTAGATGAATCCACAAAGCAGCTTCGTTCTTATGAATCTGCACGCGATGCATCACTTGCCCAGGTAATGGTTGCAGATGCCGAACGGGTTGCATGTGATGCAAATCTCGCCAAGGCTAAAGTTGATGTATTTGCAGCAAAAGCCACCGTCAAAGTTGCAGAAGCAGATGAAAAAAGGCTGGCAGCACTTGTTGGGTATATCACGTTACCATCCCCCTATGATGGTATTGTGGTTCTTCGAAACGCCAACACAGGCGACTTTGTGACAGCAGCAACAGGCGATCAAACTGCAAGAATTATGAGCCCTGATCAATCCGCTTCCAAAGGGTCTCCCATTTTTGCAATCGCCCGAACCGATATCGTTCGAATTTTTGTCGATGTCCCAGAAGGGGATGCCAATTTTGTTAACATTGGAACCAATGCTGAAGTTCGAGTGCAGGCATTTAACGATATGCGAATCGATGCCAAGGTCACCCGCACCTCCTGGGCTCTCAATGTTCGAAGTAGAACTCTTCGTGCTGAAATAGATCTGATCAACCCAGATGCAAAATTACTTCCCGGGATGTATGCCTATGGATATGTGAAAATTGAACGCAATAATGTACAAGCCATTCCCACTGTTTGCATCACCAAGCGCGGCGACCTTCCTGTTGCCTACATCCTAAAAGATGGCAAGTGCCTTCAACTGGGTTTAAAACTTGGTGCAAGCGATGGTGTTTGGCAGGAACTGCTCAGTGTAAAAAACGGGGATACTTGGGAGAAACCCAAAGGCGATGAGGTTTTCCTCAAAGGCGATCTCGATGAACTCGATAATGATGTAACTGTTAAAGTCAGCGAAACTGCCAAACCAGAAGAAAACAAAAAAGCCCCCACCAAGGAGGCTTCTAAATCCAAGTAACTTTTACGCTTCCTGCCTTCTAGTTTTTGGGAGGCAAGGGAGCACTTGATGTGTTGTAACTCATATTCGCATAAGGAATCCCAGTTACAGGTGGCAGATCAAATGGTCTGCTGGTATCCACATCGATTTGCTGTCCTGCAGTTTTCTGAATCGCCAGCACTTCTGCGGGAAATCCCACCGACCTGAATAATTTAAATTGTGACCTGTTGTAATCCTGAACCGATTTAAAGTAATTCCTATAAGCATTATCCAACTGTTGCAAAGCTGCGACAACTTCTTGGGGCCTGTTCACCAACATAAGAACATCGCCAAACCTGGTTGTTTCGCTCATACCCTTAAGGTTCCCATCATAACTGATAAGGGCATTTTTAAGGCCAGCATCCGCAAATGAGATTCGATCTGAAGCAGAACTTAACTGTGATTGCGATTGGGCAACTTCCGCTGCAACACGATCTTGAATCATAAACAAATCTACCAAGGCTTGTTGTCTATGCCCTTCACGGTCTTTAATAAGAGCACGGTTACCAAACCCAAAGTTTTTCAACTCCCATAATACTGCAGCATTCATATCAAAACGGCTTCCCCCGGTGAACTGTCCATTCACACCCGCAGATGTTGCACCCCCAAGAAGCGGGGCACTGTTACCGTTAGCACCGCTATTACCCTGCAATAAAAGACTAGGTATGAAAGGGCGCATTTTTTCTTGCTTCAGCTTTACTATCGTCGCTTGTACCAACGCCTGATACGAACTTAATTCTGGCCTGCTGGTAAGACCCAAAGAAATCAAACCATCCACGGGCTGACTTGGCGATATTAGCATCAACGCTAAATGCGGAGGCTCAACAGGTACTACCTGCGCCATCGGATTTAATCTTAGCAGCCTGGCAAGTTCTGCACTTGCAACCTTCCAATCGTTGCGTGCCTGAACTGCATTTTCTTCAAGCTCTGCAAGCAAAGTTCGTGAACGATCGATTTCTACAGGCGCAGCCAAACCCTTGCTTAATACTTCCGTTTTTCTAACCAGCTCTTTTCCTTTGGTCACGGTGTCAATCGCACCCGCCAATCTTCCACGCGATTGCTGCACATTAAAATATGCTACCGCTACTTCCATAAGGGCATCGTTCTTTGCAGCTTGGATTTCATACTGCCTGGCTTTCAAAATCTGCCTTGCAGAGAGTGGTTCATAAATGGCATCCGTAGTTGCAAAAATTGCAGAAAGACCAGGGCCAGCGGTGAATGCTTGCCTACTGTTTGAAATCGAACCTGGGGGAACAGGGGAAGGGTATTGGCCATCATGTCGATAGTAATCGATACCAGCGTAAATGTTAGGCAACCAAAGTACATTGGCCCTTTGAAGCTGCGCTGCTGCAACTAACTCCGCTGCCCGGGCAGCATCGATAATCAATGGCCTAGCATCTGAAAGTTGCATTGCAGATGCAAAGTTGATGGGAAGCGGGAAATCACCTTCCTGAATATCCACCTTCTTAAATTCAGTTGGCGCCTTGGTGTTGGCTTCCTTGGGCCCTGAAAAAATCTCTCCCTTTCCCGAATCATCCAGCCCTAGCTGTTTAGTTGTTTTCTGATAGGAACCTTCCTGTGCCATTAGCACCGTTCCCAAAAGGGAAACACCCGTTAATAAAAGTCGAGCTGTTATTTTATTAAACATTTTAATTCGCATGGTTATTGTCACTTTATCCCAGAATATTACTTCCGGTATTAATTACACACTAACTATGCTCATCGAACGAAATGAGGGGCAAAAATTACTAAAACGGATAAGTCGGCATGAACCTCATGACCCAATTGCTTGGATTAATCAAAACATTTCACCCATCTTAACTATTCAGGCGTTCGAAATGTTTACCCAATTTGACATGCTTAAAAAAGGCGTTACACATCACAAACATCAACCGCTTGCTTCAGGCCTTCTTTAGCATTGCGGGTCGGGATGAATTCATGTCCAACAAAACCTTTGTAGCCTACTTCCACTAACTTCTTCATGATGGGTTGATACTGAATTTCTTGGTTTGCATCGAGTTCATTCCTACCAGGATTTCCCGCAGTATGAATGTGGGCAATGATATCCTTGCACTCGCCAATTCTACGAATCACATCGCCATGCATGATCTGCACATGATAAATATCGAAAAGGATTTTGATATTGGGTGACGCCACTTTGCGCACAACCTTGGCAAGCCAATCGAGATCATCGCCCTGATAACCCGGATGGCCCTTCATGGGGTGTGAACCATCCCTGGTGTTAAGATGTTCAACTGCAACAGTGACACCATTTTTTTCCGCATGACCAGCAATTTGCTTCAAGCCTTCAATGCAATTTTTTTCCGCATCATCAAGAGAAATCACAGGGCTCTTCGGATCATCTGCATTGGTGTATTTGAAACCAACAAAACCAATCACCGTGGGAACCTTAAACTCTGCACAAGCATCGATGGTTTCACGGGTGTATTTTAAAAGTTCTTCACGATATGCGGGGTTGTTGAAACCCTTTTTGAAACCACCAGGTGCTCCATTAGAGGCAATCGCAATTTCCAAGCCATGCTTCTTAACCGTTGCAAACTGCGCAGGTCGTAACAACTCTATGGAGGTACATCCAACTTCCTTGGCATTCACACATAATTCATCCAAGGTCCATTTATCGCCACCGCTCATAAAGCACCACGAACACGCACTATGCCTGATATTGCCTTTGCGTTTATTATCTGCACCCTGTACTTGCGATAGAATTGCTGTAGTTGTTCCTGCTGCTAGAGTTGCTTGCATCATGTTTCTTCGATTCATCTTTTTCATAGTAGGACCTTTTAGTTAGCGAATTAAGCACCCAGCAATAAACCGATTTTTTCCAATACATCTTCAATGATATCGCCAGAAATCCTGCATATCTTGGAAGCGTTCCTTGCCTTCCAATCTAAACTCTTGACTTGATCTGAAAGTATGGCCCCAGAAGCTTTTGAACCTTTAGGAATTAAAACTTCAAATGGATAGCCCTTCACTTGGTTGGTAATCGGACAGAAAATCGCCAAACCAACCTTACGGTTATAACTGGCAGGGGAAAGTGTTAATGCAGGCCTGCGACCCGATTGCTCATGCCCCGATTGAGGCATAAATTCCAACCAGACAACATCACCCCGTTCTGGGCAATAGGATTTTGTCATAGGGAAGATTCTCTGCCCACGGATTTTCCAGTATCAGTTTCACCGTGGATATTAGAACTATTCACCTTGGAAAGTAACTTATTAAGATCTACTGCACTTTTTTTTTCGGGCTTAAGAATGATCTTTCCTGCATCCACCGAAATCTCAAGGATAGCTCCATCACGAATCTGCAAATCTTTCGCAACCAATGCGGGAATTCGAACAGCCATGCTGTTTCCCCATTTTTTTACGCTGGTCTTCATAGGTAATCTCCTGTAGATACATTGTATAAACATTATGAAGTTTTGTAAATGCCAGCTTACAGAAGGCCTCTCACCAATTCCCCATCCGCCATGTACGGTTACAACTTAACGAATTTTCGCATCAGGTAACGCAGTTCCAATTCCCAGATCCAAGGGCATTGAATCTTTTTCAAGGCCCAGTTCAAGTTTCAACTTCCCCAACTCACTTTTCAACTCTGTTATTTTTCCAGAATATTTTGCATCCTTGATAAGATTCACGCGCTCTTCAGGATCATTCTTAATGTTGTAAAGCTCCGCAAGATGGCGATCAGGTTTATCATCGCCATGAGGGTAATGAATAAACTTCCACTCATCCGTTCTCACACCACGCACATTGGGAGTGTAAGGAAATTGTTTTTCGTAGTTGTAATGGTAAAGGAATGATTTGCGCCAATTGGTGTCATCCCCCTGAACCATCTTAACCCACGACTTACCATGAATGTTTTCTAACTTCGGGGCGTCACAAAGCTCAAGAAGACTAGGAGCCATATCTACAGTTAGAACAAGGTTATCAATTTTCTTTGGGGCGTTTGTATCAGTAAGCTTGGGGTAGCGAACAATCAAAGGAATTCGAATGGAAGGTTCATGCATGGTGCGCTTATCAACCATACCATGTTCGCCATTCAGCAAACCGTTATCCCCCATGAAAACAATAATAGTGCGATCAAGCTCTCCTCTTTTTTCAAGTTCTTTGACTAACAAGCCAACGCTGTCATCCACAGAAAGAATGGTACCCCAGTAGCTGCGGATCATAGCTGCAAAATCTTTGACAGCTTCAGGGCTAGAATCAGGGAATTTTTTACGGTAATCAAACAAAGGGCCATAAATCCCATGCCAGGTATTCAACCTTGACTTGATCCATTCAGGTTTGTCCGCAAGCTTGAAAGCAGTATCAGGGTAGGGGACTTCAACCTTATCAAAGGAGTGAGCATACTTCGGTTCAGGAAAATAAAAGCTATGAGGCGCTTTGTGCCCGATCATGCAAAGCCAAGGTTTGTTTTTATCAGTCTTACCGATCCAATCAGAAGCCATGTTGGTAACGACATTAGTGTAATACCCAGGCACGACTTTACGATTACCTGCGATATTAAATTCGGTATCGAAGTACTTCCCTTGGCCTTTGTGAGTAACGAAAGTGTCAAAGCCAGGTCGTGGGTTGTCGTTTTCTTCACCCATGTGCCATTTCCCGAAATAAGCAGTCTGGTATCCGGCGTCGTGAAGCACACCAGGAAAATTCTTAAGATTCTCTGGATACTCGGTGAAATTATTTACAACGGTATGAGCGTGGGCGTATTTCCCAGAAAGGATGGAAGCCCTACTTGGAGAGCAAAGCGAAGTCGTGCAGAAGGTATTTTTAAAATTCACACCGCTAGCTGCAAGCTTATCTATCGATGGGGTCTTGATATGGGGGTGCCCTGTACAACCAAGGCTATCCCAGCGAAGATCATCGCAAAGGATAAAAAGCACATTAGGCTTTTGCGCCTGCAGATTTGCAGACAAACCAAGCCATAATAGGACTATGAGCAAGAGTGTCTTTTTCATCGGAGTACTTTCTTATAAAGGTAACTTGATTGCTGTGCCTGTTTTGCTGGATTGATAAATAGCAGTGAAAAGTTCAACCGTAGCTCTGCCATCTTCTGCAGAAACCATGGGTTGTTTGTGCTCTCGAATAGCTTGCACGAATTCTCTTATTTGCAATGCATGATAATGAACCGTTGCATCAATCTTGGTGAATGCGTTGCGATCTTCCTGCTGGAACCCTTCGAGCAATTTTTCTTCACCCGAAATAGTCCAGATATCGTTAAGAGGAGGTTCAGGAATACTCGTCATGCCTGCAATAAAGGTAGCGCCCCGATCGGTTTCAACCCCAACAGATGCACCGTTCGAACCATGAACATGTACCTTGGTATGAATGCCAGGCTTCTGGGAAACACTTGCAAGAATACTGCCCAACCCGCCATTAACAAAGCGGAGTGAAGCAACTGCGGTATCTTCAACTTCAACACCTGGATGATTGAGGTTTTGAAAATAACCCTGAACCTCCGCAATGGGGCCCATGAGCCAGCGAAGGATATCAAGTTGGTGAGGCGATTGATTGACAAGCACGCCCCCGCCCTCGGTACTCCATTTTCCACGCCATGGATCAGAGCTGTAATATTCCAAACTACGCCAAGAATACATCAAGAAGAAACCAAGAAGAGGTTTGCCAATCTTCCCAGCATCAATTGCATGTTTCATGCGAAGCACGGGTTCAAAAAACCTGCGCTGACTGATCACACCCAAAGTCGCGCCACTGGTTTTTGCAGCAGCAATCATGGCATCGCAATCTTCAATGGATGCCGCCATGGGCTTTTCTACAAGCACATGAACACCTGCATTTAAAGCAGCAACAGTTGGTTGGCGATGCAAAGGGTGGGGGGTAGCAATCAGTAAAACATCAGGCTTGGCTTTAAGAATCATCTCTTCGACGGTTGTAAAAGCCTGAGCTTTATGTTCTATCGCAAACTTAGATGCACGCGAAGAATCAGCATCACAAACAGCAATAAATTCTGCCTCGGGAATCTGAGCAACCGCTTTGCAATGCAGCCCACCAACTTTGCCACACCCAACCAAGGCGACTCTTGTTTTTTTCATCAACAAACCTTATTAAGAAAAATACTTCTGACTCATCATACGAAGGAAAGCAAGCGACTCCGCCATCTCTTCCATGCCATTCATGCCATCCTCAATACTAACCCACCCCTGATAGTTGTTTTCTTTAAGAATGCGGAAGATACTATCAAAATCGTTTAGGCCCTTACCTGTAACGCCATGCTTTAACTTCGCAGAATATCCGAGCGTGCCATCGGATTGCCGAAGCTCATCGATGTTGGCGCCAGCTTCAAGATAACGATCGGATGCATGCATACTAACTACGCGCGAAGCAACATGGCGTAAAAGTTCAACCGGATCATCCCCAGCAACGATGGCGTTGGAAGGATCAAACTGCACGCCAAAGTTCTCTCTATCTTCGATGGAATTAACGAGATCAAGGAAGACATCCATCTTCTGGGCAAATTCGGGATACTTCCAAAAACCATCCTTGTAATGATTTTCCAATCCAAGAATGATACCGTTTTCACGGGCTACCGGAAGAAGAGCCTTAATACAATCAGCAGCCCAAGCAAGCCCCTGCGCACGCGAAACCTCGGGGAAACGCTGGCCACTAAGAACCCTGCAAACCGCACCCTTCCCACCCAACCTGCGGGTTACTTCAATCTTTTTAATATGCGTATCAATCATCTGCTTACGAACATTGGCATCGGGGTGCGTAAAATCAGGCGAGCAACAAAGCATGGGCATTGCAAAACCAGCATCATGAATTGCGTTTGCAACCTTATCGATGTAATCATTGTCAAGGCTGGTAAAAAAACCATCATACATCTCAAGGCCGTCTGCATCGAGGTTCTTCGCCATCTCTATCCACTGAAAAACAGTCATCTCACGAGTGCCTGCAATAGTATCGAGATAACATTTAGGAAAGGCAGAAATTTTCAATGGCACAACTAGGTTTCCTTATTTAATTGATAAAACAATTCAAACTAACATTACGGTGCGCCTGGAATCTTTTTAGCCTTCGGATCTTCCGGAGGCTTATCCAGAATAAGATACCCGAACAGATCAGCCATCTCTTTGGGAGTGATTTGCTTTTCCAAACCTTCAGGCATGAGGCTGTTCTTACTACGGCTAACTTCCTCAACTTCAGCGCGCGGGATAATTTCTACTTTACCACCCTGCACCTTGAGAGAAATTTTAGTGGTGCTATCTTCCACCATAAGCCCCGTAAGCAACCGACCCTTAGTAGTGACTACGGATGTAGCTTGGTAATCAGCACCAATCACTAGGCTAGGATCAAACACATTAGAAAGAAGTTGTTCGAAATTAGCTCTGCCATTAAGAGTGATATCGGGGCCTACTTCCTGGCCTTCGCCATGCATTTTATGGCATTGGCCACAAACCTTGTTGAAGACAAGTCTGCCCGCTTTGGGATCGCCCGGGTTAGCAATAATGTGACTCCGCATGTTTGCAAGGATACTGTCGCGAGCAGGATCACGGCCTTCGCGCACAGTACCCCAAACAGCGAGCAATTTCTTTTTCAATAAAGGGTCTTTGTCTGCCATCATCTTTCGAGCCTGATTAGTTCCCATTGCGGTAGTCGGGATTTTTTTTGCAGCCATCGCATCAAGAAGTTTATTCGACCAAGTATTTCGCTGCGAAAGCATTTCAATTGCACGGGGCTGAACATTGGGATCAAGAGCAGGGTAAAGCGCAATTACCATGTCTGCAATAGCAGGATCTTGCAACTTCCCCAATGCAGAAATCATGTTTCCTCTTAACCCAATGGAAGTGTTTTTGTCGGTTATGATAACCTTTGCGGTATTCAAAGCATTCGCAGGATTGATTGCAACCAAGGCATCGAAAGCCATGATTCGGGAAGGTTCATCTACTTTTTGATTTTCCAGCACCTTGGTAATTTCACCAAGCGCATCGGCATCATTCCAAGAAGCTTTAAGAATTTTCGTTTCGATCCATGAAGAAGCTTTTGCAAGAACAGGAGTTAATCCAGAGCGCAAGGTTTCAAGATCCTTCCCCTTAAGATCGCCTGATTGCAACTTTCCAGATAACATCAGGATCACTTGCTTTGCAGATTCTTGATGACCATCTTTTATCAGAAGGGAAAGAAGGGCAATGTTGATTTCAGGATTCACCTTACCTGCAAGCATTCTTTCAGCAAACTTCCCAAGAAGTGCTGCTTCTGCCTGCGAACTAGGGTTCACCTCTGCTGCTTTCAAAAAAGTTTCTGCAACATTGGCAGTATCAAGCAAAGGCTGAAGATTTTGCCAAACGATGGAAGCGATCACCATATCTTTATCAGCATTAGCAAGCACATCAGATAAAACTTTGGGCGCATCAAGGGCAGTGATTTTCTTAGCTGCAATCGCAAGTTGCAATAGCACATCTTTCGAAGCGTCGTTTGCCATTCCTTTTAGCTTGGTGCGAATTTCCTGACTAACCTGATGGGTATTTCCTGCAGAGCGAATACCCCACGAACGCAAAAGAGGATCCGCATTAGAAAGAAGTTGCAAATGAAATACTTCGGGAAGCGGGCCACTGCTTACAAGCACCCAAAGGGCATGCATCCGTGCCTTATGATTGGCTTTATCATCGAGCACAATCGCTTCAATTTTAGGTCTGATCCCAGGGCTTTTTGCATTGGTAAGCCTTTCGATCAAAAGCCTCTGAGCATTCTCTCGGAAATAAATATTTGAATTCCCCAAATGCTTGAGAAGCACTTCATCCGAATCTGATGCAAGATCAAACTTGGGCGCCCTCGGAGTTTCCTTATATCGAAGCCGATAAATGCGGCCCCGCTCACGATCAATGCCTGCAGGGTCTCTTCGTGCATCCTGATAACAATGATAACGATCATACCAATCAAGAATATAAAGGCAGCCATCCGGACCAGTTTTCTGACCCACTGGCATAAACCACGCATCGTTAGCAGTAAGCAAATCATTACGCGGGGTTGCAAAATAGGAAGACCCTTGGCGTTCCAACTTATCAGCATTGATACAACCGCCATGGATGTTGCCCATGTAAAGCACTTCCCGATATTCTTCCGGATAAGCTTCAGAATCAAAATAAGTAAGACCGCAATAAGCCGCCATCTGATGTTTGTGCTTGACGATGGAATTCAACTTCCAAGTGAAAGGGGGGTAAACCCCAGCTTGCCTGTGATAGTAACCACTTTCTGCAAGATGCCAAAGATGATCGATCACACAAGCACTTGCAAACGCAGAACCTTCCTTATCGAATGCAACGCCCCAAGGGTTGCTGACACCTTCCGCAAAAAGTTCGAACTCGCGTGTTTTGGGGTGGATACGAAAAAGCGCACAAGTGAAGTTATGCTCTTTGCCTTGGTGTTTGATTTTGCTGCGATTGAAAACACCATTGAACCCATAAAGCCAACCATCTGGCCCCCATGTAAGTGAATTAGGAAGCTCATGCGTATCCTCTCTGCCAAAGCCTGTAACAATAACTTCGCTCTTATCAGCCTTGCCATCGTTATCGGTATCCTGAAGCAAAAGAAGATCAGGAGAGTTGGCAATCCAAACACCGCCATGGCCCACTGCAATGCCCGAAGGAATATTAAGTCCCTCCGCAAAGATGGTGACTTTGTCTATTTTGCCATCGTTGTTGGTATCTTCTAAAATTTTAACTCGATCTCTGCCTTTGCCTGGTTCTAAGCGGGGGTATTCAAGCGATTCAACGACCCAGAAACGGCCTCTTTCATCAATAGTAAAAGCAACTGGGTTTACTAAGTCGGGTTCGCATGCAACTACCTCTACCGTAAAGCCTTCAGGCACTTTCATGTGCTTAATAGCTTCTTCGGGAGTGTAGGCGGGGTTGGGCATGGATTTTTGGGCATGCGGAATAACCTGCTTAGGGGCTTGTGCAAAAACAAATCCTGCAGTAATTCCAATCACGCCTAATAGCAACCTAATATATGCTCGCTGCATAATAATACTCTTTCTTAACTTTTACGATTTCCACTTGTAGTTATCGGTTTTACTTAACTAGAATGAATGTATCAGATTTTATACATTTTTTCTTCTTTCTTTGAGAAATATCATGCCTAATAAAAAACCTGCCTTCACCCTGATAGAGCTTTTAGTGGTCATTGCGATCATTGCAATTTTAATAGGGCTACTGCTTCCCGCAGTACAGAAAGTGCGCGAAGCTGCATCCCGTGCGAAATGCTCCAATAATCTTAAACAATTGGGCCTTGCACTGGTAGGGTATCACGATATTTACAATTCCTTTTCCCATGGCGGCATTGGAAGCACCGGGCCATTAGTTGCAGGCGAACCGATTCATGGGTTTGGCATCATGCTTCTACCTTTAATCGAACAAGAAAGCCTTTACAGGAAATATGACTTTGCGAGGAGCTGGCACAATACCACCCTCAATATCAATGGTGTCAAGAATTCAGACCTAGCTGCTACGGTAGTAAAAGCATTTGAATGCCCCAGTGCATCAAGGAATGGCACCGTTACCTACACCACATCTTCCTCTAGTGGTAGTGTAAATGTAACTGCAGCTCCCTCAGATTATGGCCCTGCTTCCTATATCGATGCAACTTTAAGAAATGCTGTTCCTGCAGTATTACCAGCCTCTTTCATTACCAATTACAAAGGTGTGCTTCGGAGCTTTTCTTCAAACAAGGTTTCAGGGGTTAAAATCAGCCAAATAACCGATGGTACCTCGAACACCATGATGTTGATGGAAGATGTAGGCAGGCCCTTAAGGTTTCGAATGGGTGCGCCTGTATCAACATCGGTATCTAATGGTGCAGGCTGGGCCGATCGCGACAATTCCTTTTCCGTCGCAGGGTTTGATAAAGCAAATGTCTCCAAAAGCCCAATGTATGGAACCTGCGCTGTTAATTGTAGTAATAACAATGAAGCCTATTCTTTCCACACAGGTGGTGTCAGCACTGTATTTGCAGATGGTTCAGTTCACTTCGTCAATCAAAATATCAGCATCTTAAACTTCGCAAGCTTAATCACCCTAGACGGTGGTGAAATCGTATCTTCTTCAGATTATAATTGACTGCCATTGCATACCTAAGTTATATTTGAATTACCTTATCTTTATTCAGATATACCGAGGTTCCCCATGGTAGCCACATCATCTAAAAAACTGACATCCGGATTCACACTTATTGAGTTATTAGTAGTGATTGCGATCATTGCGATTCTTATAGGCTTGCTGCTGCCTGCAGTACAGAAAGTGCGAGAAGCAGCCGCCAAACTACAATGCCAGAATAACCTGAAGCAATTGGCACTGGGCGTGCACAATTATATTTCCACCAATCAAGCTTTTCCCATGAGTACTGCTCCTTGGGTCAATAATAACAATGGTTTTGGCTGGATACTTCGAACCCTCCCTTTTTTGGAAGCAGAAGCCATTTACAAACAGATCATCCCTTATGAATCTGGCTCCATGTTTGCAGGAGGCGGCTTGCTTGACCCAGCATGCAGAACTGCAATCGCTTCACCAGTAAAGATGCTTTATTGCCCTTCGGATGGTTCTGCACTTCCCGGTTCACCCGTTGAAACCAAAATGTTTCAAATGGACCCCATCAAAGTAACTCTTACCAATTACAAAGGTTCCATGGGCGATAACCGAATGGGAGGCGGCTCCAGCATTCATCAAGGTAGAATGCCTGATTGCCATAATAGTAATCCCTGCCCAGGTATTTTCTTCCGCAATAGTTTCCAGGGGGTCGTGCGACTATCCAATATCAAAGATGGCACCAGTAATACCTTAATGATTGGAGAAGACACACCGATTGAGAATTATCACTCCGCAGCATTTTATGCCAATGGCGATTACGCCAGCACCCACGCTCCTCTTAATTATGTACCCAAACCCTCTACCCCGGGCGATTGGTGGAATGTCATCTCTTTTCGCAGCAAGCATTCAGGGGGCGCAAGTTTTGCCTTTGTAGATGGTAGTGTCAAATTTCTCACCAACAATATTGATTACGCCAATGTCTACAAACCCCTTAGCACCAAAGATGGTGAAGAGATCATTCCAAATTATTAATCACCTTGGGTTATCAGAAAGAACATTTATGAAAGCCTTGCTTCAATTGCTTTTCGTTGCCTTACCTTTGGGACTTTGTGGCTGTGGCGCAAATGTATCGACAATTTCAGGCAAAGTCACCCTCGAAGGCAAAATCTTGGATAAAGGCGATATAGGTTTTCATCAAGAAGAAGGTGTCGTGGTATCCACAACCCGCATCAACCAAGATGGTTCCTACACAATAGGCGCAGAAGCCAAAACACTGCCCGGTAATTACAAAGTGGTAATCATCGCCAACGAGGTGAGCATAGGAAAAGGCCCTGGAAATGTTCCTATGCCCACCCGCATCACACCCTTAGCTTACAGTAGTAAAGAACAAACCCCGCTGAAAGCAGTGCTTAAAGCAGGGTCGAATGAATTTAACTTCGATCTGAAATCTAAGTGACTATTTCTTCTTTTTCTTAGTCGCAGTTTCATTACCTTGGATTTTCTTCATTGCATCGTTAACAGCTTTGGCATAATTCTTATCCCGCTTGGTTTGCTTGTCCTCGATTATTTCCTGTAACTTTGGGATCGCTTCCTTGGCGCCAGGCCCAATGCTACCCAAAGCGTTAGCAGCATCAATCCTTGCATTGGCATTTTTCAATGCTCCTATCAGCGCTGGAACCGCAGGCTTAGCATCTGCACCAATTTCTCCCAACGACTGAGCAGCCCTCCCAATGAGATCTCCTGTAGGGTCTACTTTAAGACCACCTTTTTTCTCATCCTTACCCTTAGTTTTTGGATCTGCTGTCTTTGATGGTGCGATAAAATTCATTAAGGGATCCACACCTTTTGAACCCATGCTACCTAAGCTTCCGATTGCTGCTTCAACCAATTTTGTATCACCATCCTTGATCATCATTGCAAGAATTGGTACTGCTACTTTTGGGTCAGCCTTGGCAGCTCCAAGCGCCTTGATTAAAAAGCGTTTCACATACGCATCTTTTTCACTTTTCAAAGCGGTGATCATCTCGGGGGTAACAACCTTGGCTTCTTCCTTGAGTTCGAAAAGTTTTTGCGCTGCTTTACGGCGTTCTTCATTGTCATTGTTTTTAAGTTGCTTCACTAGATCCAAGGCATCTTCTGCAAGGATAACCCCTGTGAACAATAAGAAAAACGCAAAGGAAAATACGCGCATGATTTATCTCCTGTTATTGATTAACCCTCTTATTAGACATTAAACCAAGGGGCCGAGTTCCGATAAAACCTCTAATTTTAACAATTTTAAAGGGTCTCACCATGAAAATGAACCAATCTATTACTCCTATCTTAACATTAAACTCCAATTTCCCCTACCTCCTTTCAAAAAGTAACGCTTATCAGCTAAAAACCCGATGAATTAAAGGATGGTATTATACATTGGGAGACTTGTTCCATTTTTGACGGCAGCAAAATTACTCTGGTGCAAAGAATCAGCGCCCTCTTGGTTGGGGTGTTTCTTGTATTTATTTGCTTAGAGGATTCCCCCGCCCAAGAAATGCCAGCACCCGTTCAAGGGATTGTTCCAAAACTTTCAATTGTTAACAAAACTGATGAAATTGAACCCTCTTTTCCAATCAACCTGCCCGTTGCTATGCAACTTGCAAACGCACGACCTCTTGATATCGCAATCGCAGGCGAACGAATCACCGCCGCCCAAGCCGACTTATTGCGTGCCAAGGCCCTATGGCTGCCAACACTAAACATCGGCACCGATTACCTACGAAGCGATGGGCAGATCCAAGACATCAAAGGCAAAGTATTCGGCACAAGCAAAAGCGCATTCATGGTGGGATTGGGCCCCACTGCAGTTTTCGCTCTCTCCGATGCCATCTACAAACCCCTCGCAGCAAAACAAGTCGTAAAATCGCGAGAAGCCGACAAACAAGCTGCAATCAACGATAGTCTATTAACCGTTGCTGAATCCTACTTCAAAGTACAGGAAGCCAGGGGGGATGTTGCAAGCGCACTCGACACCGTAAAAAGATCTGAAGAACTTGCAGATAAAACCCGCCAGCTTAGCGCAGGATTGGCGCCACCCGCTGAAGCAAGCAGAGTAAGAGCAGAACTCGCACGCAGAAGGCAAGATCTTGAATACGCTTACGAAGCCTGGCAGGTTCAAAGTGCGGAGCTTATCAGGGTTTTGCATTTACAATCTGGTTTGCGCGTAACCCCACAAGAACCACCTCATCTAAAAATTGATTTAATCGATCCCGCAAGAACCATAGATGAACTAATCCCCATCGGGTTAACATTACGACCCGAACTTGCATCGCAACAAGCCTTGGTTCAAGCCAGCATCGCCCGATTGCAACAGGAAAAAATGCGACCTCTCATTCCCAGCATCCTGCTTCGTGGCGCAGCTACAAACCCAGGGGGCACTCTTTCTTCAGGCCTATTTGGCGGGGGCAATAATGGCAGCATGGCCGACTTCGGCATGCGCAACTCCATGGATCTTCAAGTACTCTGGGAACTCGAGAGTTTTGGCATAGGTAACATAGCTCTTAAACGCGAAAGACAGGCCCAAAACAATGCAGCTGCTCTTGAGCTTTATCAAGTTCAAGATAGGGTTGCAGCAGATGTTGTTTCCGCCCACGCACAAACCGTTCGCACCACCCGAAGAATCAAAGATGCAGAAGAGGGCTTGCAGTATGCACTCGATACCGCAGATAAAAACGCTCAGGGGCTTAGTCAAACCCGAAGAATTGGCGATACCATCACCCTGGTTTTCCGCCCTCAGGAAGTTCTTGTCTCCATACAAAGCCTGCAACAAGCCTATAGAGATTACTACAAAGCCATTACAGAACATAACAGGGCGCAGTTCAGACTTTATCGGGCACTGGGCCATCCAGGCCAGCAAGTGGGCGACCATTCTGTTGTCTTAAAACCCAAACCCTCTGATAAAGAAATCTCTGTCATGGAACCTGTCTACCCTTCTGCTACAATTGAACGGGTCATCCCTCTTCCACCGTAATGACTTCTATCAGAGCCATGCATGAACCCGATTAACTTTGCTCTCAGAAGACCCGTCACCATCTGCGTCATGGTACTTGGCGTCATCCTTGCAGGGTTGCTTTCCCTTTCCCGCATCAAAATTGATATCTTTCCCTCTTTGAACCTTCCCGTTCTTTATGTTTGCCAACCCTATGGCGGCATGGATCCCGCCCAGATGGAAGGCCTGCTTGCCAACTACTACGAATACCACTTCCTCTACATCGGTGGTATCCACCATGTGGAATCGAAAAATGTACAGGGCGTCTCTTTGATGAAGTTGTACTTCCACCCCGGCACCGACATGGCGCAGGCGCTCGCTGAAACCGTGGGTCAGGTCAATCGATCAAGGGCATTTATGCCTCCGGGCACCGTTTCTCCTTTCATCATCCGCTTTGACACAGGTAGTGTTCCCGTAGGCTATCTAGTTCTTTCAAGTGAAACCAAAACTATCGGGCAGATACAAGATCAGGCACTCTTCAAGGTGCGCCCCATGTTTGCCAACATTCCTGGAGTTTCATCCCCGCCACCTTTCGGGGGCAACCAACGCACTGTCGTCATCAGCGTTCTCCCCGAACGACTACGCTCCTACAAGCTTTCACCCGAAGATGTGGTTGATGCTTTATCGCATGGTAATGCCATCAGTCCATCCGGTGCCATCCGGGTGCAAGAAAAAATGCCCATAGTGCCTGTCAACTCGATGGTGCTACAACCATCGGAATTAGGTTCGATCCCCGTCGATATGAACAGGAAGATATTCATCCGCGATGTTGCAGGGTCGATAGCAGATGCCAACGACATAGCAACAGGATACGCCTTGGTGAATGGCAAAAGAGCAGTCTACATACTTGCAACAAAAAGAGCGGATGCCAGCACGCTATCCGTGGTGCAGGCCATCCGCGAGAATATTCCAAAGATGCAAGCAGCTCTGCCAGAAGATATCAAGGTGCGCTTTGAGTTTGATCAATCCCCCCTAGTTGTTTCAGCTTTGGAAGGCGTTGCCTTCGAAGCCCTGCTAGGCGCAATCCTCACCGGATTAATGGTTCTGCTTTTCCTCAGAGATTGGCGCAGCGTAATCGTAGTAGTTTTAAACATCCCCATCGCACTCATCGCAGCAGTTCTTTCTCTTTTTGCATGTGGCTATTCATTAAACCTGATGACTCTAGGCGGCTTAGCCCTTGCAGTGGGAATCTTAGTGGATGAAGCCACCGTCGAAGTTGAAAATATTCATTCGCAAATTCCCCGCTTTGGCACCATCGCAGAAGCGGTGATAAGAGGTAACGCTGATACCGCAGTGCCAAGATTCCTTGCTATGCTTTGTGTTCTTAGTGTATTCCTTAGCGCTGCTTTTCTTAAAGGCCCTGCACTGGCCCTGTTTATGCCGATGGCACTTGCTGTGGGCTTTGCCATGATCGCTTCCTATATTCTTTCCAGCACATTAGTACCAGTTCTTTCCATCTGGCTCATTCCCAAAGGTCAGTTTCATTCCGATGAAAAATCTAACTCCACCTATGGCTCACTCATCAACTTGATAACGGGAATGAGATGGATCTCTCTGCCTTTGGGTTTGGCACTTGCAATAGGTTTACTCTGGGTTGCAGGGTCGCAAACAGGTACCGATCTATTCCCACCCGTGGACAACGGGCAGGTTCAATTCCGACTTCGTGCACCCGCAGGAACACGCATCGAAGAAACCGAAGCCATCGTTCAAGAATCGCTGCGCTGGATCAAAAAAGAGATAGGCGAAGAGAACCTTACTCTCTCGCTTGGATATGTGGGGCTGGTTCCTCCTAGTTACCCTATCAACTGCGTTTATCAATGGATGGGCGGGCCCGAAGAGGCTCTTATGCGCATCGCTATCAAACCCAAAAGTATCTCAGGAGAAAAATTAAAAGCGTTGATTCGCAATGGGCTCGTTTCATACCTCGAAAACTGGACTGATGAACGCTGGAAAGAGTTGCATCACTCCATAAGTAAAGATCGCATGGCTAAAACAAAGATTGAACTTTCTTTTGAAGCTGCAGATGTGGTTAACGAAGTCATGAGCTTCGGAGCTGCTGCACCCGTTGAAGTTGTGGTAAGCGGCCCAAAAATGGCAGACAACCGAGCCTTCGCCCATACCATTCGGAAGTCGATGGAAAAAATCGCAGTGCTCAAAGATATCCGCTACGGGCAGACTCTCGATTACCCCACCGTAGATGTTAAAATCGATCGCGAACGAGCTGCCCTTTCAGGCGTGCATGCTGATGATGTTTCTAAATCTCTGGTGGCTGCTACTTCTTCTTCAAGGTTCACCACTCCCAACTACTGGCGCGATCCAGCAAACGGTATCGGATACCAAGTTCAAGTTGAAATCCCCCAAGCTATCATGAACTCAACCACGGAAATCGAAACCATCCCCATCAGCCAAAAAGGCCCTGAACAAAGGCTTCTAAGAGATGTTGCCCAAGTAAAAGCTGGAACCATGCCAGGCGAAATAGATCGCTACAATATGCGCAGGTTGGTTAGCATCACCGCCAATGTTGTAGGTACAGATTTAGGCAATGCTTCAAAATTACTCGATGCAGCACTCGCAGAAGCAGGCGCACCACCCACAGGAGTTCAAGTTGATGTTCGAGGCCAAATCTCCATCCTAAAGGAATTATTCTCCGGGTTATCTCTGGGCCTTATCCTTTCGATCGTTGCCATCTTCCTCATACTGCTCGCTTATTTCCAATCAATCAGACTTGCTTTAATCCCCATGCTGGCTCTGCCCTTTGTTCTCGCTGGTATTGCAATCACCTTGAAAATCACCAACACCACGCTTAATTTACAATCGTTCATGGGAAGCATCATGGCGATTGGCGTCGCCACCGCTAACGCCATCCTTCTTGTCAGCTTCGCCCAGAAAGCAATGATCGAAGGGGCAAATTCTGGTTATGATGCTGCAACCCTTGCAGCGACCCAACGCTTTCGTGCAATCTTAATGACAGGCTTGGCAATGATAGCAGGCATGATACCGATGGCACTTGGGAACACTAGCGGAGGCGAGCAAAGCGCAGCACTGGCCCGTGCGGTTTTGGGTGGCATCGCAGGCGGATTGTTTGCATCTCTTTTAATGCTTGCACCTGCATTTGCCATACTCTTCCCCAACCCTTGCAGCTTCAAGGTTTCGCTTGCGCCTGAAAATAAAAATCTCAACAAAGAGACTAACCATGTTTAAAAAAGTAAACCTTTGCTTCTTGGCAATGAGTCTTGTTTATCTTGTCGCCAATGGTTGTGCAGATAAACCAGTTGCAATCAAAGATGAAAAAACAGCAGCAATGAAGCAGGTGGAAGTGAAGCTAGTCTCTCCAGTGAAGCAAAAACTAGTGCACACCATCAGCCAACCTGGGACCTTGCGGGCCAACGAAGAAGCCATGATTCATGCAAAGGTGGTTGGGTATGCAGCATTGGTAATGGTAGATATTGGAGCCAAGGTTAAAGGGCCGGTTTATGAAACAGGGGGCAAACTCGTCAAACAAGGTTCAAAGCTTTTGGTTGTCGATGTCCCTGAAATTGTCGAGGAAGTACAGCATAAGAAGGCTCTGATGGACTTCGCCAAGGTTGGTGTTGAGCTTGAGAAAAAGCAAGCTGAAGTAGCGGATGCTTTTCTTTTATCAACAGAGGCTGGCCTTGTTGAAGCAAAGGCAGGTATCCAAAGGGCTCAAGCCTCCTACGATCGCTGGCACTCGGAAAACAAACGCGTCTCCGCACTTGTACAATCCAAAGTCCTTGATGAACAAACACGCGATGAAGTTTTAAACCTCGTCAAAGCTGCAGAATCAACCAAAGATGAAATCATGGCAAAGGTCAAACACGCTGAAGCTACAGTTGCCAAATCGAAAGCAGAAGCAGCCAAGGCAAGAATTGCAATACTCTCTGCTGAATCAAGATTAGATGTTACCAAAGCGGAACTAAGAAAAGCAGAAGCACTTGCAGCATATACCACTATTTACGCACCCTTCGATGGCGTAGTAACCAAACGATCCGTTGATCCAGGCAAACTTGTTCAAGATAACAGCTCACCTAATACAGAACCCCTTTTCATCATCAGCCAGATTGATCCTGTTCGTGTTGTGGTTGATGTTCCCGAAATTGAAAATGCCTATGTCAACCCTGGTGAAGATGCGCTCGTTAACTTTCATGCACTGCCCGGGAAAGAGTTTTCATGCAAGGTATCTCGCATCTCATGGGCCTTGGATTCATCAAGCAGAAACCTTAGGGCGGAAATCGATCTGCCCAACCCCGAGGGAATTCTTCGCCCAGGCATGTATGCATCCATTCGCATCAAAGCAGTGCTTGCAGAGGCTTTTGTGTTGCCACTCGGTGCTATCGTTCGCACTCC
>Ga0209033_1000344_pt1 | contig 26429 bp, 26 predicted proteins | sample LauGreFa1BDMLBDN_2_FD_188218 | JGI IMG/M metagenome (GOLD analysis project Ga0209033, IMG submission 188218) | Freshwater lake microbial communities from Lake Michigan, USA - Fa13.BD.MLB.DN (SPAdes) (version 2) | ecosystem: Environmental > Aquatic > Freshwater > Lake | place: Lake Michigan, USA...
AATCATTACGTCAGCGGTGTCACTATTGCTCGTGGGTGCAACTTTTCTTATTCAACGAGCATTCGACAACCTATTGGTGCAATGGCGTGGCGATGTGGGCATGATTGTTTTTGTTCGCCCCGACGTCACTCCTGAAGCACTGACTTTCATTGAAGAAAACCTGAAATCTCAACCGAACGTTATCGATATAGGCAAGATTGCGTACCTTGATAAAGCTGGCAGTTACGAAGAAGCAAAGAGAGTATTTGCTGGTGACCCGACAACCTTGAGCTTGCTGTCGGTGGAGACGATTCCATCGCAATTCAAGGTTGTTCCCAAAACTACTGACCCTGAACTGGTGCGCAGTTTGGCGACTCAGTACCGAACGTTGCCAGGGGTAGCAGGCGTTTCGCTTGCTGAAGATGAGTTTGATGTCATCTCCACGTTGTCCGGATTTGTGCGCACTGTCACCATTGCTATGTCGCTTGTGCTGTTGGCTGTTGCTGTGATTCTTATTTGGAACACCATTCGTACTGCGATCTTTGCTCGACGGCGAGAGATTGAAGTGATGAAACTCGTGGGCGCAACAGATTGGTTTATTCGTGTTCCGTTTATCTTGGAAGGGCTCATTCAAGGTCTAGTGGGAGCAATCGTTTCATGCGGTGGTCTGTGGACTCTCAATAAGGCATGGACATCTGGTGTCGCCGAATTCAAGGCTGGCACAGGTGTCAGTTCATTGGTAGTGCCAGGGTCATACGTCAATGGCGTCATGATTGCACTGCTCATCATTGGTGCAGTAGCTGGTGGTGTTGGCTCGGGAGTCGCATCCAGCAAATTCCTCGACGTGTAGTCCAAAGAGACTCCCGTATCTCGCCATGGCTAAGGTCATTGCATGGAATTTCAAGACATTTTGTACGAAGTCAGCGATGGCATCGCCACCATTACGTTGAATCGGCCGGACAAACTCAATGCGTTCACCGGTCGCATGATGCACGAAATCATTTCTGCACTCGATATCACTGATGCAGATGATGATGTAAAGGTAGTCATCTTCACTGGCGCCGGCCGTGCCTATTGCGCTGGGGCAGATTTGTCTTCTGGTGGTGAAACCTTTGCCAAGGGTGGCAGCGATGTTCAGACAAAGCAGGGAGTTCCACGTGATGGCGGTGGGTTAGTTTCCTTGCGTATTTTTAACAGCAAAAAACCAGTGATTGGCGTGATCAATGGACCTGCGGTGGGTGTGGGTGTCACTATGACTCTTCCCATGGATTTCCGTCTTGCAAGTGACACAGCAAAGTTCGGGTTCGTTTTTGCAAAGCGCGGCATTGTCCCTGAAGCGTGTTCTTCATATTTCTTGCCTCGCCTTGTAGGTATTTCGAAGGCGACCGAATGGGTGTACACAGGTCGTGTCTTTGGCGCTGATGAAGCGTTGTCCGGTGGACTTGTCCGAAGTGTGCATTCAGGAGATGACCTCATGAAGACTGCGCGCGAAATTGCCCGCGAGATCGCAGATAACACGGCACCTGTGTCAGTGGCCATGTCGCGACGGATGTTGTGGCAGATGCTTGGAGCATCACATCCGATGGAAGCACATCGTGCAGACTCGCGGGGAATCATGGAGCGCGGACGCAGTGCAGACTCGAAAGAGGGAGTGGTGAGCTTTCTCGAGAAAAGATCAGCGGTGTACCCGGACAAAGTCAGCGATGGGTTGCCCGACATCTTTCCTCAGTGGCAAGAACCTGAATTTTTCTAACGCATGAGCAATGATGCGCCCAACCAATCGGTTTTCGACATCGTCGGGTCAGATTTCTTTGTCCGGTTGGTAGATGTGTTTTATGACGGAGTTCAAAACGATCAAGTTCTGATACCTCTCTATCCGGAGGGCGAAGACACGGTCGGTGCTCGACATCGTTTAGCGCTCTTTCTCATTCAGTATTGGGGCGGGCCCGATACGTACATGGAGGAGCGTGGGCATCCACGGTTACGCATGCGGCATGCGCCTTATGTGATCGGTGAACTCGAACGTGATCACTGGTTGCTGCACATGGCCACAGCAATCGAGTCCGTCATTGGTGACGTGCCCGAATCAAATCGTGAACATGTGACGACGGAATTGGCTACTTACATGGTGAATGCAGCAGAAGCGATGCGTAATCAGTAGCAATCACTGGTGGGCGTTTGGGCCAAGCATGTGAAGTGCAATAGCAGCTGCTGCACCCACATTGAGTGAATCGATCTCCGAGTGCATGGGGATGCGCACCATCTGTGTTGCATTCGTCAATGTATTTTCATCTAGCCCATCGCGTTCGCTTCCCATCAACAGAGCCACTCGTTCTGAAGGATTGTGCTGTATTTCTGCGATATCGCGTGCTGCACCATCTGGAGTGAGTGCATAAGAAATAAAACCGGCGTCGCTCAACAGATGGGTGAGGTTTTGGTGAGGGGAGAGACGCGCAAAAGGCATCACGAGTCCAGAACCCATGGAGACACGAAGTGCGCGGCGGGCAAGGGGGTCGGCACTTCCCGCACACAGCAGAAGTCCACTCCAGCCGAGCGCAGCAGCGCTGCGGGTGATTGCACCGAGGTTGGTGGGGTTGTCAATGGCTTCGGCCACCACGATGCGTGTGGAGTGTGCAAGCAGTTCGAGTGGGTCACGCAAAGCAGGGCGGCGAAACAGGCCCGTAGCGCGTAGTGGAACACCTAGTCCTGTTACTTCACTACGCAAATCGTCCGAGCCAACAAAGATTTCAACTGAAGGATCAACGCGCGATGACAAGAGTTGCCCCATCGTTTCTTCACAAAGAAGTGCAACAGGTCGATGTCCGGTAGTAAGTGCGCGATCTACGACGAGGTCCCCCTCTGCAATGAAAAGCCCTGCACCCACGTTGTCGAGACGATCAAGTCGACTTGCAAGTTGACGGTCACGCCAACGAAACGCATCGAGGCGTGGATCACCAACATCTGTAACGGAGGTGATCACGATTGTCTAATCAGTAGTACCAGGGGAAAGGCGACCAGTCAGGGTCACGCTTCTCAAGGAATGATTCGCGCCCTTCGGCTGCTTCGTCTGTTCCGTAGGCAAGACGAGTGGCTTCGCCTGCAAATACTTGTTGACCTACTAGGCCATCATCGACCAAGTTAAATGCAAACTTCAACATGCGTTGAGCAGTGGGGCTCTTGCCATTTATTTCGCGCCCCCATTGCAGTGCTGTCTTTTCTAGGTCTGCATGCGCCACAACTTCGTTGACTGCTCCCATTGCTTTCATTTCGTCTGCGGAGTATTCACGACCCAAAAAGAAAATCTCGCGAGCGAATTTTTGTCCGACCATTTTTGCTAAGTAGGCCGAGCCATAACCACCATCAAAGGAAGCAACGTCTGCATCGGTCTGTTTGAAACGTGCATGTTCACGACTTGCAATGGTGAGGTCTGATACCACGTGCAAACTGTGTCCGCCACCTGCTGCCCAGCCTGGGACAACACAGATAACAACTTTTGGCATAAACCGGATGAGTCGTTGTACTTCCAAGATATGAAGACGCCCTGACCTGCCACGATCAACCGTGTCTTCAGTAACTCCGTCTGCGTATTTGTAACCGTCTTTGCCCCGGATGCGTTGGTCGCCGCCGCTGCAAAATGCCCATCCGCCATCTTTAGGTGAAGGACCATTGCCGGTGAGCAATACACAACCAACATCTGTTGTCATACGTGCGTCGTCGAGAGCGGTGTACAGCTCGTCAACCGTGTGAGGTCGAAAGGCATTGCGTACCTCGGGGCGATTAAACGCGATGCGGACCGTGCCCTGATCAACGGCACGGTGATAGGTGATATCTGTAAACGAAAAGCCAGGTACTTCGCGCCATGCAGCGGGGTCGAAAATAGGGGAGATTGTCACGGCTCTATTGTTCCACGCTTCACCCCGTATTGTGGAAAGCCGTGACAACTCTCCTTGCCTTTTCTGGTTCTCTGCGAGCCGATTCTTTTAACACCCGTCTCATTCATGCTCTTGGGGTTCTAGCCCCCGAAGGAACCACGGTGATTCAATTCGATATCTCTGAGTTGCCGTTCTATAACCAGGATCTGGATGCAGATACGGTTCCCGAGATAGTGGCGGCGCTTCGTGCAGCGATTGCCGAAGTAGACGGGGTTGTGATCGCAACGCCCGAGTACAACCACTCTTATTCAGCAGTGACGAAGAATCTGATTGACTGGGCATCGCGTCCCTTTATGAAGGGACCAATTATTGGTAAGCGCTCCATGGTGATTGCTGCTGGTCCTGGCCCAGGTGGTGGCGTGCACGCGTTAGAGGCGACCAGCACGTTGTTGCAGTTGCTTGGTGGCACTGTGGTTGCTCAAGTGGGCGTGGCAGGTGTGCACGAAAAACTGAATGCTGAGTCAGGCGTTGTTACAGATGAGGCTCTTGCACAACAACTTCGCGACGGTCTTGCCGCGTTTTAATTACCAGGTGTCAATCATGGGGCGTTTCTTGCCCGCTCGCTGACGCCATGTTGTGCCTTTGCCAACGATTGACAAAATGCGTGCGCGAGTCTCTGCTGGGTCAATGACATCGTCAATCTCTACATGGCTCGCCATGTTTAATGCGTTGCCACGTTCGTAAGCGCTTGCAATCAGCTTTGCTTCGAGTGCGGCGCGTTCTGCTTCATCGGTGATTGCTTCAAGTTCTTTGCGATAACCAAGTCGTACTGCGCCTTCAAGGCCCATGCCACCAAACTCTCCAGTGGGCCAGGCAATGGTCATCGTGTTTGCGTGAAAACTTCCAGCAGCCATTGCTTGTGCACCAAGTCCGTACCCCTTACGCAATACAACAGTGATCCATGGAACTGTGATGCTTGCTGCGGTGACAAACATGCGACCAAAGTGACGAACCTGAGCAGTTTGTTCGGCGTCGGGACCCACCATAAAACCAGGCGTATCGCACAGGCTGATAATCGGAATGTCGTAAGCGTCACAGAGTTGAATAAAACGGGATGCCTTGTCTGAAGAATCAGAATCGATTGCGCCGCCGAGGTGTGCGGGGTTGTTGGCAAGAACACCAACAACGCGACCTTCAATACGCATCAATGTTGTGAGAATGCCGATTCCAAAAGTGGGGCGCAATTCGAGAGCAGTTCCAATGTCGGCTAGAGCATCGATCACTGTGCGCACGTCATACACACGTGTGCGTTGTTCGGGGATGAGTCCTCGCATGACTTCATCTGGATGCCGATCCCATGTCGACAAAGGGCCTTGGAAATATGACAAGTACTGCTTGGCGACTGTGACTGCCTCTTCTTCATTTGCAACTCGAATATCAACAACGCCGTTGGCTGTTTGAACGTTGATGTCGCCAATATCTGTGGGCTTCACGAGTCCGAGTCCGCCGCCTTCGATCATCGCTGGCCCAGCCATGCCGATGTTTGAATTTTCTGTAGCGATGATCACGTCGCAGCACCCGAGTAGCGCAGCATTTCCTGCAAAGCAATAGCCAGACGTAATGCCAACAATGGGAACAAGCCCAGACAGTTGTGCGAAGTAAGCAAAAGCAAAACAATCAAGACCTGCAACACCGGGGGAGTCCGTATCACCTGGGCGGCCTCCACCACCTTCGGCAAACAAAATGAATGGCAAACGTAGTTGCTCTGCCACGGCAAAGAGTCGATCTTTCTTTTTGTGATTCAGTGAGCCTTGCGTTCCTGCAAGAACGGTGTAGTCGTACGATGCCACTGCAACTCGGGATGCATCTTCATCAAACAATGAACCATTGACCGTTGCAAGACCTCCGACGAGGCCATCGGCTGGCGTATTACGGATCAGGTCATCAAGTTCGCGCCGTTGACGTTGGGCAGCAACTGCAAACGAGCCGTATTCCATGAACGAACCTTCATCAACAAGGTCTGCAATATTCGCTCGCGCTGTTCGTTGCCCTTTCGCGCTGCGCCGCGCAACAGCCTCAGGTCGTGCCTCATCAGTGGTGAGATGGCGTCGTGTGCGATATCGAGCAAGATCTGCCCGTTCTCCGGCCGTGGTGATTGTCGATGCTTCGGTAGCTGTGGTGTCTGTAAATGCACCAGGGGTGATGTGTATGAGTACTTGACCAGCAGTAATGGTGTCACCTTCTTTGACCAACACCGCTGAGATTGTTCCTTCGACGCCGGCCTCGACAGGATGTTCCATCTTCATTGATTCCAGGATCACGATTTCGCGATTGGCGCGCACCGTGTCACCGGGCTTCACTGAGATTTTGAACACAGTGCCGAGAATGGGCGAGGAGACGTTGTGGGTAGCCATGGCTCATTGTCTCACATCTGCCGTTTGTCACATCAGGTTGAACGTTTACCAAGTAGCCACATATGACTTACCTAAACATCGCCGTTAGTCCATTTAGGTAGTGCACTCTTACCTTTGTGAGGATCCACCCCCTGATCAGCACGGTAGTTGGCGAGCGCGCCATAAGACCGATCTCGGTCATCTCTGTCATCTCGGCGATTGGGACGGCGCTTAGTCCGGCATTGTTCAAGGTGCCACTGGTGCTTGCGATGCTCAGTCCCCGATTGCCGTTTCTGGTTCTCGCTGCGGGTGGAACCAATCCAGTTCTGTTCGTTGCGCTTCTTGGCGCTCGATTGTCTGTAACTGATTGGCATTGGTTCGACCTAGGACGGAGACATGGTCGTACATTGCTCATGAAGTCTCGACTGACGCGTCGTTTGATGCAGTGCAGCGTGAGAATTCAGAAGTGCGCAGTTCTTGCACTACTTATGTTGCGTCCTATTTCTCGTCACCTGATGTTGTCGGGCGTGGTGGGATTAAAGACGAGAACAGTGTTTTCTGTTGATGTCGTGAGCACAGTCCTGTATCTGGCGCTCATTGTCATGACGGTAAGAGGGTTGCGCTAGTAGTTTTGACAGGTGCTCGCCATTGTCATCGCTGCTTTTCTTGTCGGCTGGCTGGTGAACTCATTGTGGTCGGTTCCTCCTCAGGTCGTTGCGTGGGCTGACAAATATGTGTTGCGATGTGCTCTTCCTGCATTAATCGTTGCAAAGATTTCTCGAGTCTCGCTAAACGAGGCAGTAGCCCTTCCCATCGTTATCTCGTGGTTAGTAATGGCAACACTCATTGTGATTGTCCTTCTCATGGGAAAAGCTTTCTCATGGGACCGAAGCATTGTGGGTGCACTCTTATTGGTCGGAGTACTTGGCAATACAAGTTTTCTTGGCTTAGGAATGGTGGAGAGTTTGCTTGGGGCAGATCATCTTGCCTCTGCAATTGCATATGACCAGATAGGGACGTTTGTAGGTCTGTCACTGTGGGGTTCATTTGTTGCCAGTACCTATGGCGATGGTGCGCGTGGGTGGCGACCAGTTGTGCAGCGCCTTATACGGTTCGGTCCATTCCTTGCATTGATTATCTGTGTGCCTCTTCGGTGGATTGAACTTCCATCACAGGGGTATGACGTATTACAACTCATTGGCAAGACTGTGGCTCCCGTTGCTATGGGTGCATTCGGATTGAGGTTTTCGTTGCGACTATCTCGAAATGTTCTAACGCCGGCACTCATCGGGTTGATATGCAAGATGGCTCTTCTGCCATTCATTGTTTATGTTGTCGCATTCGTCGTAGCAAGTCCTACAGATATCGCTTGGTCGGCCTCGGTGCTTCAGAGTGCGGCACCGCCAATGGTGACTGCTGGTGTTGTTGCTGTAGGTGCGGGGTTTTCTGAAGACCTTGTTGCATTCATGGTGGGAGCTGGCACATTGATTGCTTTTGTGTCTCTGCCACTGTTGTCGCTCGCCTTGTAAGCGTTCGGTGCGAGGACACTAACGAATCTGGGCTAGAACTCGGTACATGATTTCTTTCATTCAGCGCCTAGAGGATCTAGCAGCAGAAGATGGTCGCGCAACTGCGATTACCTGTGGAGCAGAGTCCATCTCTCGATCTGAGTTGATGGAATGCGGCTACAACCTTGCGGTGTACTTGCATGAACACGGAACACGTGAAGGCGACATGGTGACAGTCGCTGTTCCGAACAGTATTGATTTCTTTATTGCATACGTAGCGGCATGGCGTCTGGGTGCAACTCCACAGCCGATTTCGTCTCGTCTGCCTCAACGAGAATTAGAAGCCATTATTGAGCTTGCTAATTCAAGTGCCATTATCGGCGTTGAAGCTCAAGCATTCGTGGGTCGCACGTGCGTTCCTCTTGGTTTTCGCGCGCCAACTGCAGATGCTTCACATCTTCCTTATGTTGTTTCGAAGGCATGGAAAGCGCCCACGTCTGGTGGAAGTACAGGCCGACCAAAACTCATTGTGTCTGGCGACCCTGCTGCGCTCGACCCCGATGCTGCCGTGCCGTTGCTGATGCAAAAAGGTGGCTGTTTAGTGATGCCTGGGCCGTTGTATCACAATGGTCCAGCAGTCTGGAGTTGCCAGGCGTGGCTGCACGGACTTCATGTCGTATTGCTGGCGAAGTTTGACGCATTGGGAACATTGGAAGCAATCGAGAAACATCGGGGCACTGTTCTGTACATGGTTCCCACCATGATGAAACGCATCACTCGGTTACCAGAGTCAGACCGATTGAGTTTTGATATCTCCAGTCTGCAGGTGGTGTGGCATCTTGCCGAACCGTGTCCTGAATGGTTGAAACAGGAATGGATTGATTGGCTCGGTCCCGAGCGCATCTTTGAGTTGTATGCAGGTACCGAAGCACAAACGGCAACAGTGATTACAGGACATGAGTGGCTAGCGCATCGTGGGTCGGTGGGAATGACTGTGCCGGGGACGGTTTTGATTACCGATGAAGACGGCAATGAGCTTGGGGTTGGAGAAATGGGTGAAGTGTGGATGCGTAGTTTGCGTACGACGCCTACGTACATCTATGTCGGTGCTACTGCTCGCACTCGCGAAGGCGGTTGGGAATCTTTGGGCGACATGGGCTATCTCGATGCAGATGGATATCTATATCTGGGGGATAGAGCAGCAGACATGATTCTGTCTGGTGGAGCAAACATCTATCCAGCAGAAATTGAATCAGCGTTACAAGAGCATCCTTTGGTGAAGTCGTGCGCAGTTATTGGTATTCCAGATGAAGACAAGGGGAATCTGATTCACGCCATTGTCGAGGCTGACGTCAGTGCGTTATCGGAAGAAGAACTGAAGGCATTCCTGGGGGAGCGTCTCGTGGTGTACAAGATCCCACGCACGTATGAGTTTGTAGATTTTGCTCTGCGCGATGACGCCGGAAAAGTGCGTCGTTCTGCTCTACGCGCTGAACGTTTAGGAAACGCTCAGTAATCGCACCTAGATCTCTACGCGAGTTCCTACTTCGAACACGCGATCAATAGGCAAGTTGAAGAAACGGCTCGCGCTGTCTGCCCCGCGGTTCAAGAAAACGAAAAGGTGTTCTTGCAGTGGGTTCATACCAGGTGCTTTGCCTGCAATGATCGATTCGTGACCCAAGAAATAAGTGACATCTTCAGGGTCGTAATCAAGTCCGTGATGATTGAGTGCTGACAACACTGCGGGAACATCTGGGTCGTCCATGAATCCGAATTCAAGTTGTACTTGGAATACGCCTGGCCCCACTTTTGTGATGTGAGCACGTTCTTCAATCGGTACTCGTGGTTGCGTGGCAGTCTCTACGGCAACAATCAATGTTGTTTTGTGCAGAACCTTATTGTGCTTGAGATTGTTCACCATTGCTGGTGGTGCTTTACCAAGGTCCTTGAACATAAAGACTGCAGTTCCCGCGACACGTTTTACGTCGTCTGTTGCATCGAGGACATCAACAATGTTCTGTTCTCCACGATGAATACGTTCGGCAACGAGCGCGCGTCCGCGGCGCCATGTTTGCATCTGCACCATCAAGATAAGTCCGACAGCAAGAGCAAACCACCCGCCATGTGGAATCTTGATGATGTTTGCGCCTAAGAAACCAAGTTCAAAAACAAAGAGTGGACCGCACACCAACATGGAACGGAATTTGCTCCAGTTCCATCGGTCGGTGAGGACACGGAAGAAAATCAATGTAGTTATGGCCATTGTCATGGTGACGGCAATGCCGTAAGCCGCCGCCAAGTTGGTGGAGGAGCGAAACCCAACTACCAAGCCGATACACGCAACCATGAGTACCCAGTTCACGAGCGGTACGTAGATCTGTCCGGAATGACTCTGCGAAGTGTGACGAATCTGGATACGAGGCAAATAGTCCATCTGGACTGCTTGCGCTGTGAGAGAAAAGACTCCGGATATCAAGGCTTGTGACGCAATGATGGTGGCGCACGTCGCGAGCAGTACTAGCGGCAACAAAAGACTCTCTGGTGCCATACGGAAGAACACGCTTTCAATGTCTTCAGGATGAGTCAAAAGGAATGCGCCTTGCCCCCAATAGTTGAGAAGAAGCGATGGCAATACCATGGCGTACCAGCCGATAGTGATGGGGCGTCGACCGAAGTGCCCCATGTCTGCGTACAGAGCTTCTCCACCTGTGACTACTAAGAAGATTGATCCGAGGGATAAGAACGCACTTTGTGATTCATGCGTGAAGTAGCGAAACGCATAGATGGGGTTGACAGATGCGATGATGCCTGGCTCATCAATAATTTTTGACAGACCAAGAAGGGCAAGTGTTGCAAACCACGCAACCATGATCGGACCAAACACTTTGCCAACGGTTCCGGTGCCGCGTTTTTGCACCATAAACAAACCAAGCAAGATCACGATTGCAATGGGGATAACCCACGAACTAAATGCTGGTGAAACTTCCTCTAGTCCTTCCACCGCACTCAACACCGAGATGGCTGGAGTGATGATTCCGTCTCCATACAAAAGTGCAGTACCAAAAATTCCGAGAGCAACCAGAAGGCCAGCTTTGGCTGCAACTGGACCGCGTTTTGGCATGACGAGTGCAGTCAATGCAAGAATCCCACCTTCACCTTTATTGTCTGCGCGCATCACGAAAAGTAGGTACTTGATAGAGATGATGATGACTAATGCCCAGAAAGCAAGCGAGCAGATTCCATAGACATTGATGCGGTCCACAGTCATGATGTGTGACTTCTCTGTGAACGCTTCTTTGAGTGAGTACAGCGGACTTGTGCCGATGTCTCCGTAGACAACCCCGAGTGCTCCGAGCGCTAACGCTGCGGTGCCAGCTTTGGAGTGGCCGTGCTCCTCGTGGCTGTGTCCAGCGCTGTTTTCGTGAACGTGCTCTGCGTCTTCAAAAAGGCGACGAGCAACTTCGTTCGACTCTGGACCAGCTGATTGATCGGAACCCATAGAGGATTGAGGCTAGTGGGGTTGTAGCGCTCATTGGGGCTCAGAGAGCCGAAAAGTAAAGGCTTATGAACGAGCGGCAGAGTACGGAAGCCATGTGCCGGCTTCAAAGTCGTACAGCTTGCACGTACGCACTGCATTCAAGTAGGTACGCGCAGAGTATTTACCAGAACGAACAGTGTCGGGGTAGGCGTTTTGAATGGCAGCAGCTGCTTTTGGCAGTTGGTGAAAAGGGAGTCGCGCATCCACATGGTGAGGTACGTGAACAAAGATGTTGTAGAACCACAAGTAGTTAATGATTTTTGGAAAGTCAAGAATTGTGGTTGATTCCATTTGACCTTGAAACTGTGACCACTCACGACGAGCCCACCAGCGAATTTCAGGATCTACGTGGTGTACATAAACAGTCCACCCAAAGATTTGCATGAATACAAGAAACGGGATGACGAGCATCTTTGTGGGCATCCACAGTGCGTTCAACCATGTTCCGGTCATCGCGCCAAGAACTGCAAGTGCTACTACGAATACTGCAAGTGCTGAGCCAAGAACAATTTTGTCGCGAACAATTGCATCATGGCGTTTTCCTGGTGCATTGAAACGCCACATTTTCTGCCACCACACTTCACGTAGGAAATAAGCCCCAGAACCAAAGGCAGACCACTCCAAACGGTGACGCATCTTTGCAAACGTACTGAGTTTGTTGAACTCTTCGGTGGTGAGTGGGTGCCAGACAAAATCGAACCCTTGACGCGAGGTGTATCCGTGATGAATACGGTTATGACCAAGGTCCCATGCAGACTCAACATGCACACTTGGGCCCATACACACTTGCGCAATGATGCGATTCATGCGGCGCGAATCAAGCAATGCATTGTGAGAAGCATCGTGACCCAATACAAACAGTCCGGCAATTGCAAGTCCGGTAAGAGCCCATAACCCAAGAAGTGCCCAGATGTTGTTTGTGATGGCAAGACCAATCATTGGAAGCACGTACAGCACAGACGCTTGCACAAGTGCCTTAGTTGCTTTTGGAACTGAGCGTTCGTAGCAACTTTCAGGGATAATTGCTCGAACATCATTTAGTGATCGTTCGCGTGGTCCTGGCTTGACTGAGGTTTCTTGACTCATGGCTTCAGGATAGCCCCCTACCTACTGATAGGTAGGGCACGTAGGGTGACCTTTACCTCAGGCGTTGACGCAGCTCCACCAGAACAGCTTGGCCTGCGATTGCTGTTAGTTCATCTGCCAATGAATCGATGACCCGTTGGTCGCCAACGTATGCATCGGAACCTTCTGTGCAGCACCAGGCCATCGGTTCGCCGTCATCACCCCAGTCTTTTCGGCTCCACCTGCGAACAGTGGCGATCTCGGTGTTTCCGGGGCCTTCTTCCCAGTCCACTTTGATGGGCAACTGCCAACACACCGACGGCTTCCAATCAATTGGGGATTCCTCAAAGTGTGTTGAAGCAAGATGCAGCGCACATCCCGCGCCACCAGCAAAACCTGGACGATTGAGGAAGATGCACGCTCCATCGACAACTCGTGTGGCATTGCGCTGATCGTCTCGGAACACACCGCCACGGGCTGCTTCTTCGTGAAATTGAAAAAGTGAAAGCGGAATGAATGCAGCATTGGCAGACAGATTGAGGGCTTCGTCTTCTCCGTCTAGTTCGGCCCCAACAGAACAGCAACCTTTACCGTCTTCGGTGTTCTCGACCTCACCAATTCCTTTGCATCCGCGGCCCCAAATGCAGGTCCAGTTCGACGTAAGAAAATCTGTCTCGAATCGCCAAACGGTCTCGTGGGTCGAGATTTCCTCGAAAGCATCCATATCAATACGATACGGGCGATGTCGGACTATGTGTCAACGGTCACTTTTGTACCAAGATAGAAAGATGATTGAGCATTATCTAGCTGCCCGTAATGAGATAACCGGACCTGGTTCACCATTTGCTGTGACCACTGAAGTGGTTCGTGGCGTGGCCCTGAAGAGTTTTGCTGCAGCGCCACCAAATATGCGATCGATGTGGGAGATGTCAGCTGCGCATGGCGATAAGGATTACCTCGTTTATGAAGACGAGCGTTTCTCATATAACGAAGTGAATGTCATGGTGCGCAAATTGGCGCAGCATCTTGTCGCTCACGGAGTGGGTAGTGGAACACGCGTTGCACTTGCAATGCGCAACTATCCCGAGTGGGTTGTGGGCTACTGGGCAACTATCTCTATTGGCGCAGCAGCAGTTGGCATGAATGCATGGTGGACAGCACCAGAGATGGAATACGCATTGAACGACAGTGCGCCACTTGTATTGATTGCAGACGATGAACGACTTGAACGTTTTCAACAGTTAACAAACGTGCCGCCGATGCATGTCATTTCGGTTCGCACCGATCGCGCCTTACAAGGTGATGGTGTGCGATGGGCCGATGTAATGAGTGCTTCCGATCCAGGAGTTCTGCCTGAGGCATCAATCGACCCAGATGACGATGCAACTATTTTCTATACGTCAGGTACCACTGGTTTTCCTAAGGGCGCTCAGCTCACTCATCGTGGTTCAGTTGCGAACATCTTCAATATTGCAGCAATGGGGGCTATCACCACGGCAGCAGAACAAAAGGCAGTTGCCCTTGGCGAAGTCACCGCGGCGCCGGCACCAGATGTTGCATACCCACCTTCGTTCATGGCACCCACTCCACTGTTCCATGTGACTGCGTGTAACTGCTTGTTGCATCCAGCAACACTTGTTGGAGGAAAAGTTGTGATGACGTACAAGTGGGATCCAGGCCGCGCACTGGAACTCATCGAACGTGAGCGAATCACAAACTTCTCGGGTGTTCCTTCTATGAGCCGTGAACTTCTTATGCACCCCGATTGGGCAACACGCGATACATCATCTCTCGTAGGCATGGGTGGCGGTGGTTCTGCGGTTCAACCAGACCTAGTGCACAAAATTGCTGGTGCGTTGAAGACCGGCCAACCGTCCACGGGTTATGGCATGACAGAGACATGTGGAATCATCACCGCCAACTCTGCGCGTTTGTATATTGCGAAGCCAGATTCGTGCGGACCATTAGTGCCCACATTGGAAGGAAAACTTGTCGATGAAGACGGCAACGATTTGCCACCTGGCCCAAACACCGTGGGCATCTTGTGTGTGCGTGGCTCCATCGTGATCAAGGGCTATCTCAACCGTCCGGAAGCAAATGCAGAAACAATCAAAGATGGATGGCTGAATACCGGCGACATTGCCCGAATTGATGATGAGGGTTTTGTATACATCGTCGATCGCGCAAAGGACATGGTTATCCGTGGTGGCGAGAACGTCTATTGCAGCGAAGTGGAGACTGTCATCTATAACCACGATGCAATTGCTGAAGCGGCCGTCTTTGGAATTCCAGAAGAACGTCTCGGTGAAGAAGTGGCAGCAGTGCTTGTGTTGCGGCCTGGTGCAACACTTACGGAAGAAGAACTTCGCACGTTTTTGTCGGCATCGCTTGCTAAGCACAAGATTCCAACAAAGGTGTGGTTCCGGTCTGAACCAATTCCTCGAAACGCAACTGGCAAATTCCTGAAACGTGAACTACGCAAGGAACTAATCGGCGAATAGTTAACTATCGAACTATTTCGGTGGGCTAACTCGCTCTAGAACAACTCGAATGCCGCCCATATCTGGACGTGTCCAGATCATGTGGCCGTCGGCATCAAGTTCTCGACGTACTTCAATACCGGGAATACCCACTGGTCGCAGAACGAATGCTCCGTCTTCGTATGAAGCAATGATGTGAATAGGTGTGGTGTAGTCAAACACCGAAACATCGTGGACACCGTTTTCTTCTGTGCCGTCGGCCCGTGCATCGGCAATGGTTCCTCCGCCACAATCAACAATTCTGTTTCCACATTGTTCGATGCGTTCGGTATATGACATGAGGCGATCATCGGAGGGGACTGGTTCTCCTGCGCGTGTCGCACTAACGGTTTTCCAAACACCACGAAGATCGGGGGCACCCTCTACTAATGGTTCTGTACAAGAGCCAAGTATGAGTGGAGGGAAGTGTTTGCCGTAACCACCTGATGGTGTGTGGGCTACTGGAATTTCGTTTGCATTCACAATCGCACAGTACATCACTTACGCACAAAGTTTTTACTTTGCAAGAAAATGCAAAGCATTCACGCTTGTGTGTTAGTTCTTTGGTGACATACATCATCTCAATGTGTCGTGCACCTATGACTGATCTGAATGTACTTTCGTTAGATGTTCACATCAATAGCAACACTTTCAATATCCGCTTTATCAATTTTGGGATTGGGTGCAACCACCAGTGTTCCCGCAAAGACCGTCGGTGGTTGTGTTATCAAAGCAAATACACAATGCAAAAAAGCAAACCTGAATGGCGCATCATTGGCGAAGGCAACCCTGACTAAAGCAAACTTGCGCAGCGCAAAACTACGTAATGCAAATCTTGCAGGCGCTGATCTCAGTCGAGCAGATTTGACCGGCGCAGACTTGACCGGCGCAAACCTCACTGGTGCAAATCTTCGTGGTGCAAAACTGACTAACGCAATTTTGAAGTCTTCCAAGCTTGGTAAGGCCAACTTGACTGGCGCAAGTGCTGCCAAAGCAGATTTCACCAACGCATCGGGAATCAAGGCAAACTTGTCCTACATCAATCTGACTGGCGCAACTCTCGTCAATACAAATCTCACCAGTGCAAAGTTGACCAGCTCGTATCTGTTGCAGGCGAACCTTACTGGTGCGAATCTTTCCTCCATCACGGCGATGTATTCGAACATGACTTCTGTAAATCTCACCAGCGCAAATCTCACGAACGCAACAATTGATTACGCATTCATGTTCGGTGCCATTACAACTGGTGCTGTTCAGACCGGTGCAATCTTCACCGGTACTCAAATGCCGAATGGCACCATTCAACCGTAAGCGCTCGCGCCGAGGTCACTAATTTACGATTCTGCAACACTTGTGTGTTGCAGGAAAATGTTGGCCTCGGTGCCGCCAACGATTGAGTATTCGTGGCGGATCTTTTCCGTCAATCTCTCGTCGTTCAGTGTCGCCTCATAGAGTTTTTCGCCCCATTCAATGATCATCCACTGAGGTCGATAATTGGAGTTGTCGAGTAAGTCGTTGATTACCTCAAACTCGACTCCTTCAATGTCGAGAGAGAGCACACCGAAGATCTCTGGAACATTGTTATCTTTCAGAATATTTGGGAGCCTGCGTTTGGTGACGGTGATCTCCCCGCTGATGGGGCCCCACCATGACGTCATCTCAGATTTCAATGAAGAATGGTGAGGATGCTTGCCGAGAAAGAATGTCGCTTCGCCTTCTGAGTCTGAAACTGCGTAGTTCAGAACGGTTGCATCAATGTCCTTCACCGCCTCTGCGAGTATTTCTGCATCCTTGGGGTTTGCCTCAACCAGTATCCCTTTCCAGCCGATGCTGGAGATGAGGTCAATGGAGTTCGAAAGATGTACTCCGGCGGCACCGACATCAACAATGATTTTCGATGGTGCGGCAGATGCTGTCATCAGGGAGAGCAGAATCTCTACCTCTCTGAACTGAGAGAGAGACCAATGCTTTCGGTAGTCCGTTGCAGACACGCGCTTGCGCATCTCTTCACTGCCACCGATTGCTTCCAAGACTTTTTGCAGTCCCTGGGATTCATAGAGTTCAACAAAATTGGGTAGTCCCATTTCGTCAGGCTCTCTGCCCAAGAGGCCTCTGTAAATGGTGGTGACAATCTCGACTGGGTCGACAGGGGAGAGCGCGTTCTTCTTGCGTGCAAAAACCATTCCCTCACCTTATTGGAGCCAGTGTTTGCGTCTACGTTCCCTATGTATTAGGTGGCGGTTCACCTATCTACCTGCCAGATTCCTGTCGAAATGGCGTATCCTCGGTATTCCCTATGTCAATACTTCCTTCCGCCGCTTTTTCAATTGCTCTCGACTGCCAGCTTGACAATGTGCCAGGCACACTCGGCCAGCTCTGCGCCGCTATCGGTGAGGCCGGTGGCAACATTGGCGCGCTCGACGGATTCGACGTGCGCGGGCCAATCCTTCGTCGCAGCGTTGTCGTTCATTGTCGCGATGAAGCGCACCAGCAGGCAATTGTTTCCGCTGTGCAGAAACTCAACGGTGTTACCTTGCTCGATTGGTGGGACCGCACCTTCCGTATGCATGAGGCCGGAAAAATTGAAGTGATCACAACCGCGCCTGTGAATGATCGGGATGATCTTTCCATGGCATACACACCCGGCGTTGCTCGCGTATGTACAGCTATCGAAAATGATCCAGCGCTTTCTCATCAGTTCACAATTCGTAAGAACACGGTGGCGATTGTGAGCAACGGAACAGCTGTTCTCGGTCTTGGCGACATTGGTCCTGAAGGTGCCATGCCCGTAATGGAAGGCAAGGCTCTTTTGTTCAAAGAGTTCGGTGGCGTCAATGGATTCCCGATCTGCATCAATGCTCAGACGGCCGATGAAGTTGTTGATTTCGTTCAGCGCATCGCCCCAACGTTTGGTGGCATCAACCTTGAAGACATCAAGGCTCCCGAGTGTTTCGAAATCGAAGAGCGTTTGCGCGCCAGTCTCGACATCCCCGTCTTTCATGATGACCAACACGGAACCGCAGTTGTCACATTGGCAGCTTTGTGGAACTCATTGAAGATCACTGGAAAAAAGATGGAAGACCTCACGGTGGTTATTGCTGGTGTTGGTGCTGCGGGAGTTGCAATCGGCAAGATTCTTCTCAATGCAGGTATTGGCGACGTCATCGGATGTGACCGAGTGGGCGCTATCTACACCGGACGCGGAGAAATGAACTCTGCCAAGGAATGGTTTGCTGCAAATACAAACTCTTCTCGCAAGATGGGAACCATCAGCGACGTCATGAAGGGCGCCGATGTGTTCGTTGGTGTCAGTGGTCCAGACCTCATTACTGCAGCTGATGTTCGTTCAATGGCAAAGGATCCCATTGTGTTCGCAATGGCAAACCCAAACCCAGAGATTCGTCCAGAGCAAGTTGATGGTCTTGCATCCATCATGGCGACTGGGCGCAGCGATTATCCGAACCAGATCAACAACGTTCTTGCATTCCCCGGCATCTTCCGTGGCGCACTTGATGCAAACGCAACAGATATCACAGAAGGCATGAAGCTCGCTGCTGCAATTGCTATCGCCGAGTCAGTAACTGATGCGCAGTTGTCGCCAGAGTTTGTTGTGCCATCAGTGTTCGACAAGACCGTTGTAGAACGTGTTGCTCCAGCAGTAGCCGCGGCTGCTGTTCGTGACGGCGTCATCCGCAAGAGTAAGTAAACATCTGCGCGACTGCGCAGATGTATCCGTGTTCGTAACGGTAGGTCCTTCGAATGCTTCATCACAGTTGAAGTTTCATTGCCTGTTACAGTGGGCTGGTTTATAATTTGGTGAGTCGGGAAGTCTGGTCGACAGTATTTGGAGACTTCGATGAAACACGAACCTGATGACGCACGGGGCACAACTGTTCGATTGTTGTCGCCATTTCTCGATTTCCTAAAAACTGAAGCATTAGGTGCAATCTTGTTGGCAAGTAGTGCCATACTCGCATTGATTTGGGCTAACTCGCCGTGGTCTGGATCGTACGAAAACTTGTGGTCTGCTCGTTTTGCAATCACCGTTGCAGGTCAGTCTCTCGACCTTGATCTTCGCCATTGGGTGAACGACGGCTTAATGACGATTTTCTTTTTTGTTGTCGGATTAGAAATCAAACGCGAGATCACAAGTGGTCACCTTGCAAATAGGCGAGCAGCACTGCTTCCAGTCGTCGCGGCAATTGGTGGCATGGCTGTACCGGCTCTGATTTATCTGCTAGTCGCAGGTCAAACGGCTCCACGTGGTTGGGCAATCCCAATGGCGACAGATATCGCACTCGCTATCGGGGTCATGTCTGTTGCTAAGGGACGTACTCCAGCGTCACTGCGAGCATTTCTGCTTGGTCTTGCGATAGTTGACGACATCGGCGCAATTGTCATCATCGCTGTCGTTTATTCGTCCGGAGTGGCATTTGGTTGGTTGACTGCTGCAGGTGTCGGTATTGGTATGGCTTTGTTGATTCGTCGAACTGGCGTGCAGTCTGTCCTTGTCTACGTAGTTGTTGGTATTGCAGTGTGGTACGCCTTGTTCGAAGGGGGTATTCATCCCACCATTGCTGGAGTGATCATGGGCGTGATGGCGCCCACAACAGCGCGCTCAGAATCTAATTTCATCGACATTGAAGAAGTAGATGACTTCTCTAGATCTGACGATGGATCTACTGACGATGCCAAAGGCAAAGGTTCAGTCTCTGTTGTTGAATGGCTCGAACATGTATTGCACCCGTGGAGCAGTTACTTCATTGTTCCTGTTTTTGCGCTAGCGAATAGCGGCATTCATGTATCGATAGACGGACTGCGAGACGCTGCAGGCTCTGCCGTCACATGGGGAGTGTTTCTCGGTTTGCTAATGGGAAAACCTCTGGGAATTATTCTTGCTACCAAGATTGCAGTTCGAACAGGTGTTGCGGATTCCCCTGTGGGAGCAACCGGAACGCATATGTTGGGCGCGGGAACAGCTGCTGGAATTGGTTTCACCGTTGCATTGTTCATCACTGAACTAGCGCTTGATAATCCGGTGGATCGGACCAATGCAAAACTTGCCATTCTGTTGGCTTCGGTTGTTGCGGTCATTGCTGCATTGGCAATCTTGCTGACGAGAAAGACAGCCGACGCATAAACATTGTGACAGTTCTGCACTAATGCGCAGAACTGTTATTGGTGGAGCTGGGGGGAATCGAACCCCCGTCCATCAGGCGCTATTCGCCAGTGATACGACCATTCCCGTTGTAGAGCTAACGCAACTCCATCGACGAGTCGACTGATCTCTTGCGAGAACTGCGCAGCGTCTTTCCGCTATGCCATCAGTCTTTCCTAAAGTCAGCTGTCTTTCTCGCCGTCATTCTTTGCTTCTGTTGCCGGGCTGCAATGAATTGGCCCCGTGCGCCATTGCTGGTCACGATGTCTCTCAACTACCTAACGGATTAGGCAGCAAGAGCGAACTGCTTGTTGGCAATTCTGTTTTTTGCCCCGTTTAACGAATCTGAGCAATTCGGGTCGCACGTACGAACAACGAAACTGGTGTCGAAACCTGTCAGCCCCATTGATTTTGGTGAGGAGGTCAGTGTATGGCACGGGAGTGGCAACTGTGGAGGGCTATTCCATTCCCTTGCGTTGCCGGCCAATGGCACGTTGCATTTCGCGTTGAACATCGCGTTCAGCAATTACCTGACGTTTGTCGCCTTTACGCCGGCCTCGAGCAAGAGCGAGTTCTACTTTTACGCGGCCGTCCACCAACTTCAGAGCAAGCGGCACCAATGACAAACGCTCTCGAGCGACTCGATCGTGGAGACGATCAATCTCTTGGCGGTTGAGGAGAAGTTTTCGTGCTCGGTCAGGGTCGTGGGCACCAACGCCCACCGCGAATCGGTAGGGCGAGATGTGAACACCGTCGAGCCATACTTCGTTATCAATGACGCGCGCATACGCGTCCACCAACTGCACCTGGCCAGCGCGCAAGCTCTTCACTTCGCTTCCGAACAGCACAATTCCCGCCTCGACGACATCGAGAATCTCGTAGTCGTGGCGTGCCTTGCGATTCGTCGCCAAATTGGTGTGTGGGCTTGGTGCCATAGGGGTAACGAAGCGTACAGGTAGCCTGCTCCACGATGTCTACGACGCAATCACCTCAACTCATCATTCCGTCAGGTGCCTTGAAAGCAATGGCTGCACACGCGTATCACTGTTTCCCGGAAGAAGCCTGTGGTCTGTTGATCGGCGACCCATCGTCTCAACGTGTTGCGCGCTTTGTCGCATGTACGAATGTTGCTCACAGCGCCAAGGTGTACACCATTGACCCAAAGGAACACCTGCGTGCCGAGTTGGCCGCAGAAGCCGAAGGTTTCGAAGTCATGGGTTCAGTGCATAGCCATACCCACACCGAGCCATTTCCTAGCCCCACCGATGTGGCACAAGCTCCTGACCCCGGTTGGCACTATGTGATTGTGAGCCTGAAGCGGGGCGCCCCAGAGACTCGTGCCTATCGCATTGTGGGCGAGGCAATCACTGAAGTGACCATCGTTCCTTCATAGCCATAGCGTTCCGCCGTTGAGAGGGTTATAATTCCGACAGGATTAGTCGGGAATAGGCCTGATGACTTCCGGGTTGTATCTATGACCCACAGTGAGCCAAAGGAGGCGAACATGTCCGTTGCAGATGTCCGCCGAAATGGCGGGTCAGTGTTCGTATTGCAGAATGCCCTCGAATTAGTCGGCAACACCCCAATGGTTGATGTCTCGAATCTGTCGCCGAACCCAAATGTGCGCTTGGTGGCAAAACTGGAAAGCCAGAACCCGTACGGATCTGTCAAGGACCGTATTGCAAAATCCATGATTGAAGATGCTGAGCGCACCGGACGACTAGTGCCAGGTCAACGCATTCTGGAACCATCATCGGGTAACACAGGAATCGCTTTAGCTGCAATCGCAAAGATGAAGGGTTATCCCATCACCATCCTCATGCCAACGTCGGTCAGTATCGAGCGACGCCAAATGCTTGAAGTATTTGGTGCCGACATTATTTTGACTCCTGGCGAAGAAGGCTCAAACGGAGCAGTCAGTCGCGCGCAAGAAATGGCTGCGCAACATCCTGAATGGTGTTTCTTGTATCAATACGCAAACGATGCGAACCCACGTGCACATTTCGAAACAACTGGTCCAGAGATTTGGCGCGATTGCCCAGAAATCACGCACTTTGTTGCTGGGCTTGGAACAAGCGGAACACTCATGGGTGTTGGTACGTATCTCAAGCAACAGAATGCTGACATCAAAATCATTGCGATCGAACCACCACTTGGTGAACGTGTTGAAGGATTGCGCAACTTAGACGACGGATACATTCCGCCAGTGTTTGAAAACTGGCACGGTCGCGACGTTCTTGATCGTAAGCGTGTTGTGCGTCCGCGTGAATCCATTGAATGGACGCGTCGTTTGGTTCAAGAGTGTGGGATCTTTGCCGGATTGTCTTCTGGTGCTTCACTTGCAGGTGCTGTGAAAGTTGCCAGTGAAATTCAAGAAGGAACCATTGTGTTCATCGTGTGTGATGGTGGCTGGAAGTATCTCTCAACAGGTGCGTATACAGCCGACCTTGATGAAGCTGAAGCAAACGCCGAAAAGATCATCTACTTCTAGTTATCGGCCAGCGATGAGCACGCCGAGGCCTGCCACCACAATGCATGCAGCAAATACACGCCGCTTCATGTCTTTTTCGCCGAGATAACGCGTACCCACTAGGGCCACAATAACGACACTTGATTCACGCAAAGCCGTTACGTATCCAACTGGCGCACGCCGTACTGCAATCATGACCATCCAGTAGGTGAGCGCACTGGCGGCTCCAGCAAAGGAAAAGTGCAGCCATGAAGTTTTCATTGCGACAATCATTTGTTGCTTCTTGCCTGCCATCAATCCATGGAGTGTTATGAAAAAACCAGTGGTTATGAAAATGGTCAGCGCATAAACACTTCCACTGTTGACGCGTGCACCATGGCTGTCCACAAGTGAATAGCAAGCAATAAACATGCCCACAATGATCGCCGCACGCACATGTGCATTGTCGGCATGACCTGCGAGCAGCATTATCCCTGCAATTGCGATGATGATTCCGAGAATCATTAAAGGCGAGAGATGATCGCTAAGGAATAAAACGCCGCCAAGTGCTGCAAGCAAAGCACCAGAGCCTCGCGCAATCGGGTATGTGACCGAGAAATCAGCGAGGTCGTATGAACGTGCCAGGGCAACGATGTAATACAAATGGATCAACCCACTTGCCACGGCGGGCCACCACACGAAGTTTGGTGGGAGTCCAACGAAGACGGTGATGATGATGCCGCCGATGCCGGCCATGGTCATTTGTCCCCAGAGGGCGATCCATCGGTCGCCACTCTGCTTGACCCAGAGGTTCCATGCAGCGTGAAGTACTGCTGCTGCAAGGGCGAGAAGTGTGGCAGTCAGCATTGATACCGAGGATACGCCTAGCCTAAAGAAATGACCGGGACCAACAACCGACCCATTGGGATGTTTGATTCCGGATTTGGTGGACTCACTGTGGCTCGAGCCGTCATCGACGTTTTGCCTAAAGAGAGTCTTGTATACATCGGCGATACCGGCAGATACCCCTACGGGCCGCGTCCTGCGAGTGAAGTGCGTGAGTTTGCCCTTGAGATCGCATGGAGTTTGGTGAACGACCACAATGCCAAGGCCATCGTTGTGGCATGCAATACAGCGTCGGCTGCCGCATTCAACGAGTTAGCAGAGGTGTTGCCCGTACCAGTTGTCAGTGTGGTTGAACCAGGTGCGCGTGCACTTGCTGTTGCAACCACTGTGAGGCGGGTTGGTGTCATCGGAACTGTTGGCACCATTTCTTCTGGTGCGTATCAGCGCGCGCTTGCCGATGTTGATGCGTCGCTAGATCTCACAGCTACTGCATGTCCTGGGTTTGTTGAGTTTGTCGAACGTGGCCAAACACATGGTGACGAAGTGGTGCTGCTCGCCGAAAGACTCTTGGCACCAGTCATTAATGCAGGGATAGATGCGCTGCTTTTGGGGTGCACGCATTATCCCTATTTGTCGCGAGTGATCAGTGAAGTGATGGGCGCCGGCGTCACATTGGTGTCAAGCGCAGACGAAACAGCATTCGCCTTGGCTGAGATGCTGAAGCACGAGGGTTTGTTGTCTGAATCTGAACAAGAAGGTTCACGCACATTCTTGTCATCTGGTGATGTGGAATGGTTTGCAGATTTTGGGCGACGACTTCTTGGCCCTGAACTCTCAAGTGCCAGTCAATGGCAACGTTCGAGTGGCAAACAGGCGTAACCTGCTCGTTGCTTACATTTCATGGAGGAACACATGACACGTCCAGACGGAAGAACACCAGACCAATTGCGTCCTATGTCTTTTCAACGAGATTTCACAGAGATGTCTGCCGGCTCCGTGCTTGTCACTGTTGGTCGCACCCGAGTGTTGTGTACTGCCTCTATTGATGAAGATGTGCCGCGCTGGATGAAGGGCTCTGGTAAAGGGTGGGTGACTGCTGAATACTCCATGCTTCCTGGTTCGTCGCCTGAGCGAGTAGACCGTGAAGCTGCAAAAGGTAAACAAAGTGGTCGCACAGTTGAAATTCAACGCCTCATCGGTCGCTCACTGCGTGTGGCATGCGACATGCGTGCACTGGGAGAGCGTCAAGTAGTTGTTGACTGTGATGTATTGCAAGCAGATGGCGGCACACGCACTGCAAGTATCTGCGGCGGTTTTTTGGCACTGCACGATGCACTCACACGGTTAGTGCAAAGTGGTGCAATCAAAGAAAACCCTCTTCACTCGTATGTTGCTGCTATCTCAGTTGGTGTTTGTAACGGAGTTCCTGTTCTCGACCTTCCATATGTTGAGGATTCAACAGCAGAAGTAGACATGAACGTTGTGATGCTGCGACCAGTAGGTGGAGGAGAATCACGTTTCGTAGAAGTACAGGGAACTGCAGAAGGCGTAGCGTTCTCGCGTAACGAACTTGATCAATTGCTTCAATTGGCGGACTCTGGCCTTCATCGAATTTTTGATCTTCAGTCCGGGCTGTTGTCTGAAGCGCCGCCTGCGCGCCCGATGAATCGGTAAACCATGTTGCGCATTGTGTGTGCGAGTGCCAATGCACACAAAGTTGCGGAAATGAAACGGATGATGCCCAATGGGGTGGAGTTGTTGCCGCGGCCTCTGGACTTAAGTGAGATTGACGAAACAGCACCCACCCTCGAGGGGAACGCAATCATTAAGGCTGTCGAAGTAGCTAACTTCTGTTCCGAATGGGCGCTGGCTGATGACACAGGGCTAGAAGTTGATGCGTTACATGGAGCACCTGGCGTACATAGTGCTCGATTCGCTTCAGACAACGCGACTGATTCTGAAAACCGTCAATTGTTGTTGTCGAAAATGGCACACGAAGAACTACGTTCCGCACGATTTAGAACCGTGGTCGCACTTGTGTCTTCCAATGGTGATATGCACTTTGTTTCGGGGGTCTGCGAGGGCACGATTGCAAGAACAGAGTCAGGCGTGAACGGATTCGGATATGACTCAGTTTTTATTCCCTCTGCAGGCGATGGACGCACGTTCGCAGAAATGTCAGACTTTGAGAAAGATGTGTTGTCGCACCGTGGAAAAGCGTTTGCTCAATTGCCCGAGTTGCTTGCACGAGTTTTTGGCTTACCAACCCCGTAAGTCAATTGGCCACACAGCAATGATCTCGCCAAATGAGTTGGCAACGTAGGCCTCTTCGTGCAGTGCCATGGTGGGGTCAATGTGTGATGGCGCCACGAATGCTTTATCTCCGACTTGCGGGCGGGGAGTGCCTTCGTTTGCGCTAAACGTGATGTGTTCGTCTGAGCAGAACCACACGGAATGTTGATCAATGCTTGGATTACCATGATCCATTCCCAGCGATTTCAAACCGACATCGATGACTGACCACTTGTTATTGCTCGAGATAACAGTTCCGACTACCCACATCGCTTGCACAAATGGAATTCCAAGTTGTGCATATTGGGTGTCCATCAATGCGTAACTGCCAGCTTGCACTTCGTTCACTGTCGTGCCCACAAACATGTCGTAAGTTCCAGTGCCGCCGGCAGAAACTATGTCTCCGCCGACGTCTTCGTGTGCGAGCGCAAGAATAGACATGGCATCGCGAACGTTCTTCTTTTTTTCTTCGCGATCATTCACCATCATGAGATGGCCTTCATAGCCCATGACACCGCGAACAGTCATGCCACGCACGCGCGCGGAGTCGGCAAGGCGACCTGCAATGCTCGGGTCACATCCGCATCGGGGCAGCCCGACGTTTACATCAATCATGATGTTTTGAATTCCGGCGCGTTCTGCTGCATCGAGAGTTTCTTCGGAATCGATCGCGAGAGTGATGAGCGCTTGGTCTTGTGCGCTTGCAAGTGCTTCGAGGCGGCGAGGGTCGAGCACTTCATTTGCGAGAAGGAAATCATTGCCGACGCCTGCATGAATCATGCCGAGCACTTCGCGAGGTGTGGCACATGT
>Ga0209033_1000345_pt1 | contig 26404 bp, 18 predicted proteins | sample LauGreFa1BDMLBDN_2_FD_188218 | JGI IMG/M metagenome (GOLD analysis project Ga0209033, IMG submission 188218) | Freshwater lake microbial communities from Lake Michigan, USA - Fa13.BD.MLB.DN (SPAdes) (version 2) | ecosystem: Environmental > Aquatic > Freshwater > Lake | place: Lake Michigan, USA...
CAAGCTTGGCGAGTGACTCTGCCATGGTCCAACCATGAACGATGAGTGCTCCGCCCTTGGCCTTTGTTACGCCCTTAAATTGCGCAGCAACATCGGGGTTCACTTTTTCCGGTTTTGTAGATTCGTGATCGAGGAATCCACTGTGTCCGTTTGTCTTCACAATAAAACTCTGCTCGTCGTAGGTTGACTCGACGCCAAACCTGCGAGCCAGACGCTTGCCCCATGCTCGCTCTTCGCCAACCGCACGATGTCCTGGACGAGGAATCATTTCAGTCAACGCCTTAAACGACTCAAGTCCGTCGGCGCTCAAGAAACGCGAACCAACGACAACATCTTCATCAGGGAATGCCATGAGCGCACGGTGGTACGCCTCGGTCATCAAACCTTTCAGCACCGCATCCCGTTTTGGCGTGCGCTTCACGCTCATCATGCCGAGCAACACACATGGAGTTCCACCGATGCGCTCAAGTGTTGAAAACGTGAAGCCATGAACCTTGCCACTGATTTTGGCACTGGTGAACAACACCCAGTCCTCTTTGGCTTTGGTGATCACTTCTTGTGAGAAAAAGCCACCCATGGCCGCCAATTCTTCAATCTCGATATCTGTAAGGGACGCACAATCACGCGTTTCAACCTCAACTGACATGACTACAGTCTGCCAGCAAAAATGTCGTTTGAGGCGGGCCAAAACTGCACCGCCCTATGCGCTCGAACAGTGCCTATTCGATATAGGCGTTTTCGCCAAACTCCGTACGCAACACGCCGATAGCCCGATCAAGGTTGACATTGAATTCAGAACTCAGTCGCAACACATTCTCTGGTCCAAGATGCAAATACACAGGCGAGGTACCTGGGTACTCCAGCAGCGTTGACTTCAGCGATTCAATAGTGGCTTCAGACAATACCTGTGCAGCAATTTTGAGGTGTAGCGAGTCTTGGAAAGCACGCAAACCTTCCAACACTGTGATGTCCATTGCCATGAATCCAACCCTGTTGTCGTCTCGTTTATCAAGGCGCCCACGAACGGATACCAAAATGTCGTCAGCAAGTTGATGGCCAAATTTCTGCAGCGTCTTTGGAAACAAGGTGACTTCAACCGAACCTTGCAAGTCTTCTAACTGAAACGTCGCCATCTGGTCGCCCTTACGCGTGTACTTGCGCGCAAGTCCGTTAACGATTCCGCCAATCACGATGAAAGCACCATCGTCTCGCTCCAATGCTTCTGGAATTGAGCAGTCAACGCGGCGGCGTAACGCTCCCTCTATTCCCATGAGCGGATGGTCTGATACGTACAAACCAAGCATTTCTTTTTCAAACTTCAACTGCTCTGTTTTATCGAACTGTAAATCAGGAATGTTCTGGCGCTCGGAGAATCCTTCGGTTTCATCACCCAAGTCACCGAAGAGGCTCATCACACCTTGATCGCGTTCACGGCGACGCACCATGGTGGTGTCAATAATGGATTCAAACACCATAAGCAGACCCTTGCGTGGGTGTCCAAGTTTGTCGAATGCCCCCGCCTTTATGAGCGACTCGATCGTGCGCTTATTTAGAGCTTGTTCGGGAACACGCTCCGCAAAGTCATAGAACGACTCGAATACACCATGTGCATCACGATGCTCAATGATCTGTCGTACGAGACCTTCTCCAACGTTACGAATGGCGCTGAGACCAAACGTGATTTGCTGATCGTCACCGTTGATGATTGGCTCAAAGTTGACACCAGAGCGATTGATGTCGGGCGTTAACACCGTGATGCCACTCGTTCGCGCATCAGACAAATACACGGCTGCCTTCTCGTAGTTTGCTTTTACGCTGGTGAGCAAGCACGCCATGTACTCCACCGGATAGTGGGCTTTGAGATACGCGGTTTGGTACGAAATGAGTCCGTATCCGTAAGCGTGGCTCTTCGCAAACGCATAGTCCGCAAATTTCACAATGGTGTCGAACAGCTCTTCACCGAGATCTACTCCATAGCCCGTTTGTGCGCATCCTGCAACGAAGCTGCCGCGCGCCTCTTCCATCTTCTCTGGAATCTTTTTTCCGCAGGCTTTGCGCAAGTTGTCTGCTTCAGCCATAGAAAAGCCTGCGAACTTTTGCGACACGCGCATCAGGCTCTCTTGATAAATCATGAGCCCAAATGTGTCCCCCAACACTTCTGCCGCATCTGGGTGGAAATACTGGATCTTCTTGCGACTGTTCTTGTAGTCGGCAAAGTCGTTGTGCATATTGGCACTCATCGGGCCGGGGCGATACAACGCAAGTACAGCAGAGAGATCTTCAAAGCGCTCAGGTATCAACGACTTCAACAAGGCACGCATTTGCGAGGATTCCAGCTGGAACACGCCAATGGTGTCACCACGCGACAGCAACTCGTACGTCGGCTTGTCGTCCATGGGGATTGAATCGATAGAGAATCGCTCATCACGTGTCTTGCGGATCATGGCGTTGGCATCGGAAATGACGTCAAGGTTGCGCAAGCCGAGAATGTCCATTTTCAACAGACCCAAGTCTTCGACTCCGTGCATTTCGTATTGCGTAACCACAGGCGCGTCTTCTGGCGCTTGACCCTGTTCTGGTTTGCGCTGAATTGGCAGATACTCAGTGAGTGGCTCTTTAGTAATCACCACTGCTGCTGCGTGAATTCCTACCGATCGCTTCAATCCTTCCAAGCCTCGCGCTACCTGCACGATGCGTTTCACATCAGGATCAATTTCGCACAGCGCGCGGAGGTCGGCTGCCGCTTGAAACCCAGCCTTGTGCTTTACGTCTTCTTCGAAGCAGTACTTCAACGGGGTGTCGCGACCCATCACCAGCGGTGGCATGAGTTTGGCAATTTTGTCGCCAAGTGGATACGGATAGCCAAGCACTCGCGCGGCATCGCGAACGGCATTGCGTGCCTTAATCGTTCCGAAGGTAATGATTTGCGCAACGTGGTCGCGGCCGTACTTGTCGGCTGCATAGCGAATCATTTGATCGCGGTAGCGCGAGTCGAAGTCCATGTCGATATCGGGCATGGAAATTCGGCTCGGATTTAAGAATCGCTCAAAGATGAGGTCGTACTTAATGGGGTCAAGGTCTGTAATTCGCAAGCAATATGCAATGGCACAGCCCGCAGCAGAACCACGACCAGGTCCGACACGAATGTCCTGTTCACGCGCATAACGAATGAGGTCCCACACAATGAGGAAATACGAACTGAATCCCATTCCACCGATGACTTCAAGTTCATAGTCAAGGCGCTGCGTTACCGAAGTTGGAAGCTTTTCACCCCAGCGCTCATGTGCTCCCTTGTAGGCGAGGTCGCGCAGATATTCGCCATCGCCCTTGAAACCCTCCGGAATTGGAAAGTGCGGCAACACTGAATTACCAAATGGAATATCAATTTCGGCGCGCTCTGCAATCCACAACGTGTTGTCGCACGCAGCCGGAACTTCGCGAAATAAGTAGCGCATCTCTTGCGCCGACTTCAAATAGTGCTCAGTACCTTCAAACTTAAAACGGTTCGGGTCGGCAATGGTGCAACCGGTTTGCACACATAACAATGCGTCGTGTGCTTCGTGATCTTCACGGTGTGTGTAATGCGTGTCATTGGTGGCCAACAGTGGCGCGCCAATCTTCTTTGCTAATTCAATGAGTTGCGGATTGGTTTGATGCTGCTCGGCAATCCCGTGATCTTGAATCTCAATGAAGAAATTGTCCTTGCCAAAAATGTCTTGCAACCGTCCTGCGTCGGTTTCCGCGCCAGAGATGTCGCCTTTCAGCATCTTCTGCAATACGTGGCCACCCAAACATCCACTCGTTGCAATGATGCCTTCGCTGTGTCGTTGCAGCAGTTCCCAGTCCATTCGCGGCTGGTAGTAGTAGCCCTCAAGAAATGCGAGGCTCGACAACTTGATGAGATTCTTGTACCCGATGTTGTTCTCTGCGAGCAGCGTGAGGTGGTAGTACACCTTTCCCCCGCTTTCGGTTTCGCCACCTGAGTCATCTATTCGACCGCGTCGCGATGGACGTTCCGACCGATGCTCGTGCGCCATGTACGCCTCGGTGCCGATGATTGGCTTAATTCCTTTTTCTTTGCACTGTTTATAAAAATCGACAACGCCATACATGTTGCCGTGATCGGTCATGCCAAGGGCTGGCATTCCTTCGGCAGCTGCTTTGCCAACTAATTCGTCCAGTCGCGATGCTCCGTCCAACATCGAGTACTCCGTGTGGACATGTAAGTGAGTAAACGAATCTGCCATTACGTGCTCAGCGTACAATCGCCAACAACGGCACATCAATTTCGGCATCGGTCAGTGACCCGTGTCGACAGACCAATGAATACGATCCAGAATCCAATGGCTCATCAAAACTGGTTGCTGTAAACGGAACCAACGCAACGTCACCAAGTCGTTTGCGCGCCACGTCGGTCACGCGTTTTCCAAACCATTGCTGTTCGCACGCTTCGTCGCGCGACACCACCCATGCATCGTGTCCGTGATGCTGTTTCGCTGCAGCCAACAAGTCCTGCTCGGCGCCAGACTTTGCATGCAGCCAGCGGAATCTTCCCTCTCCAGACTGATGCGTAACTCGGGCAAGCACGTCGGCATGTGGCGTCTGCGTATTCTGCCCAACATGCACCTGGCCATGATCTGCCGTTACCAATAACACCGAGCCGGGCACCAACTCGCTAGCAACGTCGGCGACTAACCGATCAGCGTTGCGCAGTTCAGAGTTGTAGTACTCGCCGAATCCACGCTCATGGGCAATTTTGTCGACACCGTCGTAATAGGCGTACACAAACTTTTGACCGCTGCGCAACAACTGCCCTACTTGCACTGCGATACTCGATGCAGCACGCCAGCCCATCGGCCGCGAACCGCGTAAGTGAGCTTCGGTAAATGCAGACCCTTCAAGTTCTGCCTTACTGAGCACGGGAACGGCTGCACCCATAAATGGTGGACACGGTTGCACCAAGTCGGGCGGATATGTGGTGCGCAGGTCGCTTTTGTCATCGCCCCATCTCAACATCTGCACCACATGACCACCGAGGTCCATGCGATACCCCATCATTCCGTGTTCGCCAGGAGTGAGACCAGTAGCAATTGACGTCAGCGCGGTCACCGTTGTCGTTGGCGCCACGCTCGTAATGGAACTGCCCTGCATGCTTGACAGCATTGGTGCGTGTTGCTGATGTTCGCGCAACTGATGCCAGCCGAGCCCGTCGAGCACTAAGAGCACCACTTGGTTTGCCCCTTGCACACACGATGGCATCCACTGCGGAACGTCCTGAGTGCCGCGCGGTCCCAAAAGCGCGGGAATCAAGCCCGCAATTGAGCCACCTTGGTAGTCGGGGACTCGTGGCGTAGGCACCCGATCTACACTACAAGAGTGCGTGTATCTACTCGTGGTGACTATGCGTGTCGTGCGCTGCTGTCGCTTGCCCTTCACGCGCAAGATCAAGGACCTACTTCAGTGCGCGATATCGCCACGCGCACCGCGCTTCCCCAGCCATATCTAGAACAGATTCTGCTCGTTCTCAAAGGTGCAGGCCTCGTGAAATCCAAACGTGGTGTTGGCGGTGGATATGTATTGGCACGACCTGCAGAAGAGATCTTGCTTTCAGAAATAGTTGCCGCAGCCGACGGCCCAATCACGCTTGGTGATTTTGGTCAACCGCACCAAGACGGTGCATGCGACCACGAAGGCCACTGCGTGTTGCTCGCTATTTGGAATGTTGCTGGCGAACACATGCGCCATCACCTAGCCGATTACACATTGGCAAAAATTGCACAGGCCGCACGCGGCACTGCACAGTGGCCAGAACTTCACCACTAACAATTATTCGCAGCGGTTGATTACCGCTTGCATGTCTTGTGGAACTGGAGCTTCGAACGTCATTACTTCACCGCTCGTTGGATGAGCAAAGCTGAGCTTTGCAGCGTGCAACATTGGCCGCGGAGAGGACAACGAACTTCGTGCTCCCCCGTACGTTGAGTCGCCCACGACGGGGTTGCCAATGGAATCAAGGTGCACGCGGATCTGATGCGTGCGTCCCGTCTCTAATTGGCACTCCACAAGTGCGCAGGGTTGTGGAAGTTCAAACTGTTTCTTGACGTCGTAATGAGTGCGGGCAAATTTACCGTCAATCACTACTGCCATTTTTGTGTGATCGCGTTGATCACGCCCGATTGGCGCGTCAATGAGCCCAGTTGAAACTTCAGGATGCCCCCACACCAGCGCAACATATATGCGCGTTACATCGCGACGAGTCAGCGCATCAACGAGAAAATCGTAAGCAACTTGCGATCTGGCCACCACCATCAACCCACTGGTACCCGCGTCTAAACGATGCACCACTCCAGGGCGAAGTTGATCTCCCACTGTGGCAACTTCTGGATAAAGCGCCAAAATTCCATTGACCATTGTTCCGTTTGGATTGCCAGCACCCGGGTGCACCACGATTCCTGGCGCTTTGTTCACCACGATCACATCATCATCGGCGTACACCACGTCTAATACAACAGAAGCGTCGGCTCGCGGCAACTCTTTTTCAGGGATCATCGCTGTGTTGATCGTGACCTCTTGACCTTCTCGTACTTTCACTTTGCCGGCTACACCAGCATCTCCGTCAAGCGTGACCCCACCCAACTCGATGAGCGTTGCAGTAGTGGCTCGGCTGATGTCGGCAATCAATGCAACGACACGATCGAGTCTCTGTTCGTGCAACGCGGCGGGAATGGTTTCAATAAGCACTATTGGGTTCCTTCTATTTCTTCGGGATGCGTAACAATCATGCTGAAAGCAACTGCTATCGCACCGCACACAATGCCAATATCGGCAACGTTAAATACTGGCCACCAACGTAAGTCGATGAAATCAACAACCGCACCATTCATGAACCCAGTGCCCCGGAATACACGATCAAGAACATTTCCCGTTGCCCCACCAACAATGCAACCAGTGGCAACAAGCGACATGGTATTGCTCTGCTTGCGCATGGTGGCAACCAAAATGGCAATCACCACAATCGCGAGCATTCCAATGAACGGTCCGATGTTGGTACCGGTTGAAAAAGCCATGCCTTCGTTATGCGTCAGTGCAAAGTGCAGCGTCCAAAAAATATGGATGTCACGCCCGTCAGACAGTGCAGAAACCGCCCAACCTTTGGTCAAAATGTCAAGAACAAGTACCGCTACTGCAGCACCTGCTCCAATCCAACTCGTGCGCACACGCGCAAATGCTGAGGTCATCGACGACCGATGCCGCCGACCCGCTCCAATACCGATTCAGTTGTCCATGGAATCGCTTTCAAGCGCTCGCGTGGAATAGGCAAACCGCTGTGAATGGAATAGCCGTACTCACCGCTTTCGATGCGAGCAAGCGCGGCGTCAATCTCTTCCACTTCTTGGCGAGCTTGCGCCGACAACATGAGGTCGCGTTCACGTTCCACCACCATGGTGTCGCCTTCGCCTCCCTCTTCATCGAACTGCACGTCTCCCATTTCAACATCTTCAATCATCGCGTTGGCTTCGTCTTCCAAGCGCACCGCTTGCTTCGTAAGTAGCGAACGCTTTTCCAACATTGCCTCACGTTGGCCGATCAAAAACTTGAGATCAAATTCCTTTGTTGCCTGAACACCATCCTGGAATTCGGTCTTGATAATCGCCGGACGAGGTGGTGGCTCTGGCTTGCGCTTTGCACGTAAGGCAGCTTCACGCGCAGCTTCTTTTTCAGCAAGTGCAAGTAAACGTGCTGCTTCCTTAGCTTCGCGTTCGGCGATCTTTTGCTTTTCAGCAGCTTCGCGTTGCGCTTGCTTCTCAGCTGCAAGCCTGATCTTCTCTTTTGCCTTTTCCTTATCGGCAATAGCCTTAGCTTTTGCTTTCTCGGCAAGTTCCTTCTTCTTTGCAGCAGCGAGTGCCTTCTTGGCAATTTCGCGCTCACGAATTTGCTTCTTGCGCAAAGCATCGGCTGCCTTTTTTGCATCGGCCTTCTTCTTCGCCTCTACCTTTTTCTGCGCTTCGAGCTTTCTCTTCGCGTCTGCCTTCTTCTTCGCCTCAATCTTCTTTTGCGCTTCGAGCTTCTTCTTCAGCGCAGCCTTTTTGGCGAGTTCAACCTTTTTGCGGTCTGCAGCCTTTTTGGCCTCGATCTTCTTTTTCAGCGCCAGCTTCTTGGCCAGTTCGGCCTTCTTCTTGGCTGCTGCAGCCTTATTTTTGGCGGGTTTCTTGGCAGCAGGCTTCTTCTTTGCTACTGGCTTCTTGGCAGCGGGCTTCTTTTTGCCTGCTGGCTTTTTCGAAACTGGTTTCTTCTTGGTTGGTTTTGACGGCATGACTACCTCCCTGACTTGGCGCTTCACCGTAGTCGTTCCACGGCTACATAAATGGGAGTCCCATCCAAGTCCGTGGCACGTGGTGCGCCTGCATTGTAGGACAGGCGCTCAGCAAGGGTTTCTGCACAGATGTAGTCGGCAAATGGGGCTACTTGCTGGGCCACATCGTCGGGTAGGCCGAGGATCAAATGAATTCGGTCGGATACCGCGAGGTCTGCCTCACGGCGAGTCTGTTGCACAATTCGCACAATGTCACGCGCAGTTCCTTCTGCCAACAGTTCTGGGGTGAGCGCAATGTCGAGCAGTACTACTCCCTTGCCATCCGGCAACGCAGAACTTGCAGTTGAATCTGCATCGCCAACTGCAGCCAGCAATTTCAGCTGATACTCATGAGGCTGCAGTTCATAGCCTCCTGCCACAACTACATCGCCCTGTTGTTTCCAGTCGCCCTTCTTCACGGCAACGATCACCTTTTGAGTGTCGCCTCCAAGTCGTGGACCAAGCGCTGCTGGCACTACTTGCAACTCATGGCGTGCAACACCTGCAACATCCGCGGTGAGTTTTACCTCGCGCACGTTTACTTCTTCGGTAATGATCGACACGAATGGCTGCAAACCGGGAGCCAGCGGCGAAGCGACCGTCAGGCTGGCGAGCGGAAGCCGAACTCGGCGTGAATGCGATTTACGCAGCGACAACGTTGTTGAACACACATCACGCACCTGGTCCATCACCACAACTAAATCGTTATCAACCGGAATGTCTGCAGCTACTGGCCACTGCGTGAGGTGCACACTGCGATTTCCGGTCAGACCGATGTATACCTGTTCGGTAATCAATGGCAACAATGGTGCGGCAACGCGAGTCAACACATCGAGAACGGTGTGCAACGTGTCAATCGCCTGCTGATCGCCGGCCCAAAAACGATTGCGGCTGCGGCGAATGTACCAATTCGTCAATACGTCGAGGAACGTGCGCACCTGTTGACATGCATTGAACAAGTCGTATGCGTCCATGCTGACTGTGGTTTCAGCAACGAGGTGATGCAATTTCGAAAAGATGTAGGTGTCCAACACGTTGTCGGATGAGTAGTCGACCTTGCCCGACTTGCCTTCAGCGTTTGCGTACAGCGACAAGAAATACCAGCTGTTCCACAGCGGCAACATCACTTGTCGAACAGTGTCGCGGATGCCCTCTTCAGTAACAGCAAAATCGGAACCACGTAAAATTGACGACGACAGCAAGTACCAACGCATCGCATCGGCGCCATAGCTGTCGAACACGCCCATTGGGTCTGGATAGTTGCGCAGACTCTTTGACATTTTTTGGCCATCAGCGCCAAGCACAATGCCGTGACTCACACATGTTGAAAACGCTGGACGATCGAACAGCGCTGTTGCCAAAACGTGCAAGGTGTAGAACCAGCCACGAGTCTGCCCGATGTATTCAACAATGAAATCGCCAGGGTTGTGTTGATCAAACCATTCCTGATTTTCGAACGGGTAATGCACTTGAGCAAACGGCATTGATCCGCTTTCGAACCAGCAGTCCAATACCTCAGGCACACGACGCATCATGGACTTGCCCGTTGGATCATCGGGGTTCGGACGCACCAAGTCGTCCACAACTGGACGATGCAACTCGCTTACCTTTACTCCGAAGTCGCGCTCTAGCTCGGCGACACTTCCATACACATCAATCCGCGGATACTCGGGGTTGTCGCTACGCCACACAGGAATTGGCGAACCCCAGAAACGATTACGACTGATGTTCCAGTCGCGAGCGTTTTCAAGCCATTTGCCAAAACTTCCATCTTTGAGGTGTTCTGGTACCCAGCGAATCTCTTGGTTCAATGCAACCATGCGGTCTTTCACCGCAGTCACATTGACGAACCATGAACTCAACGCTTTGTAAATAAGCGGCTTACCTGTGCGCCAACAATGCGGATACGAGTGATCGTACGTTTCGTGCCGCAGCACCACTCCGCGCTCTTTGAGTGCACGAATGATGAGCGGGTTTGCTTCAAATACTTGGATACCCGCATAGTCGGGTACTTCTTGTGTGAACTCGCCTCGACTATTTACTGGCACAACCAGTTCGATGCCATTGTCTTTACAAACTTGATAGTCGTCTTCGCCGAACCCTGGCGCCATGTGCACCACACCAGTTCCGTCTTCGGTAGTGACGAAGGCCCCACCGAACACGCGGAACGCACCAGCATGATCGGCGAAATACGGAAACAGCGGCGTGTATCGCTGGCCAACAAGTTCCGACCCGCGAACAGTGCCAAGCACTTCTGCCCCGTCAAGTTCCTTTGCATACGCGGCCAACCGAGCCTCTGCCAACACGTACACCTTGTCGTTATGGCGTACGCGCACGTAGTCAACATCTGGGGCAACAGCTAAAGCTAGGTTGCTCGGCAGCGTCCATGGTGTTGTAGTCCAGGCCAGCAAGTTGTCGCCAGATTCCAACACAAAACCAACGGTGAGCGCTGGGTCTTGCACCATTTTGTAGGCGTCATCCATGCGAGTCTCGGAATTCGACAACGGAGTTTCGAGTGCCCACGAATACGGCAACACGCGGAAGCCTTCGTAGATCAGACCTTTATCCCACAGTGTCTTAAACGCCCACATCACACTTTCCATATATGACGTATCGAGCGTTTTGTAATCGTTCGTGAAGTCCACCCAGCGTGCTTGGCGAGTGACGTAGCGCTCCCAGTCGGCCGTGTATTGCAACACCGAAACTTTGCAATAGTCGTTGAACTTGTCAATGCCGTAATCGGTGATTGCTTGTGTTCCGGAAATTCCGAGTTGACGTTCTGCTTCGGCTTCCGCCGGCAATCCGTGACAGTCCCAACCGAAGCGGCGCTCTACTCGCTTACCGCGCATGGTTTGATAGCGAGGAACAGCATCTTTAACGAAACCGGTGAGTAAGTGTCCGTAGTGTGGCAATCCGTTTGCAAACGGTGGGCCGTCGTAAAACACAAATTCATTAGATGCGTCACCAGTAGCGGGATGCTGTTCAACGGAGGCCGCAAAGGTGTTGTCTTCTTGCCAAAACTTCAGCGTTTCGGTTTCAATCGCCGGGAAATTCGGCTGCGGATCAACTTGCGGGTACGTCACGGTGCGTAAGTGTACGACTTCGTTACTCTCTAGTCATCGCAATCAGCAAACAACACTCATGAGAATCTGCAGTCCAATCACCACAACTATTGGCGATAGATCAAGCGGACCCACAAGCGGAAGTGCACGTCGAACCGGCAATAGCACCGGATCGGTAACTTGATACACGATGCGAGAAATTTGTCCGAATGCGCCGTTCGGGTTTGCAGGAAACCACGACAAAATCACTCGTGCGTAAACCAAGAATGTGAAAATCTCAAGCGCACTACAGATGATAAACACGTCAGCCGCGCGGTGAACTTGCACCAAATGGTTTAATCAGGAATACGCCTGGCGACACCTTTTCCATGGTGCCTTGCATTCCATAAATTAAGCCGCTGGTGAAATCAAGCAAGCGTCGGGCAACTTCGCTGTCGGCAGAACCAATGTTGAGCAACACCGAGTTGCCATTCTTAAACAAGTCAGCAACTTCTTTTGCTTGGTCGTAACGTGTTGGGCGCACTTCAACTGGTTGAGCAGAGTTTGCCGAGAGAGGACGAACTGTTGGCTGCGGGCGCAATCCACCAGCAGATGGGCGCACTTGCACGCTGGAGTCATCGCGCTGCTGTGGGGCTCGGGTATTTACACCGCGAGGACCTCGTGGTCCACGAACATCTGCACGTGGGTCGACCATTTCTTCTTCGTACTCTTCATAATCGTCGTACTCTTCTTCTTGACGAGTTATACGTGCGCGAGGTTCTGGCCGGCGGCGCGGCATTGGACGGGCAACGGCAATCGAAGCGTCGTAGTCGTCGTAGGCGTCATCTGGACCAAGGCCCAAGTAATCCATTGCTCGTCTAAACATTGACATCTTCTACAGGTTACAACAACTCACCTACGGGGTGATGGACGGTTACCGAACAGGGCTGATCCCACACGCACCATCGTGCTTCCCTCTTCAATTGCTATCTCTAGGTCACCTGTCATACCCATGCTGCAGTGTCGTAATTCATGCTCATCCACCAACATGCGAAGCAACCGAAATGCTGAACGGGTCATGACGGGGTCTTGCTGAGTTGGACCGACGGTCATCAGACCCATAACGCTGAGCCCCAAATCGAGCGCGGAATGGACCAGTTCCCCCACTTCAGCAGGCGCACACCCACCCTTGCCATCCTCACCCGTTGCGTTCACCTGGATCAATACCTCAGCACCAGAATGCGGTGAGCGCTTGGCAATTTCGGTGAGTAACGCCAGTCGATCAACCGACTGCCAGACATCAACTATGCCGGCCAGCTGTTTGATCTTGTTCGACTGCAATTGCCCAATGAAGTGCACGGGCAAGCGATCTGCCAGCGCTACCTCGTCAGCTTTTTGAACGATCTCTTGGGCGTAGTTTTCTCCAACTGCGTCGCAGCCAGCGGCTTTGGCAAAACGCCAGGCATCAGATCCGAAGGTTTTGGTTACCCCAACGAGGGCAACGTTTGTGCCACCCGCCTGCAGTATTCGTTTACGCAGCGAAGCAACGGCTTCGCTAACACTGCGTTGATCCAACGTGAGAGTTACTTCAGGAACGAAGGAACGTCAAGACCGTCATCGTCATCGCGCAGTGGGTCTTCGCCAGCACCGAACAATTCTTTCAAACGACTTCCACGCTGTTCAGGAATGCGACCGGTGTCGCCTGCGCGCGGTTCACGCTGACGCGAACTGGTGTTGTCGCCACGATCGAAACCTGCTGCGATCACGGTGATCTTCACTTCGTCAACAAGCTCGTCGTCGATTACCGAACCAAAGATGATGTTTGCATCTGGGTGTGCAACGGCATGAATAATCTCTGATGCAGTGTTCACTTCGAACAATCCGAGGTCTGAAGGACCAGCGATGTTCAACAAGATTCCACGCGCACCTTCAACCGAAGATTCAAGGAGTGGCGAGTTAATTGCGGCGTTAGCAGCAACCGTTGCACGATTGTCGCCAGTTCCACGACCTATTCCCATTAGCGAAGTTCCTGCGTTCTTCAAAATCATCTTCACGTCAGCAAAGTCGGTGTTAATGAGTCCTGGGGTCATAATCAACCCAGTAATTCCCACAACGCCGTCGAGGAGCACTTGATCTGCTGTTGCGAATGCTGCCAACAAGCTGGTCTTGTCACTGGAAATAGTGAGCAAGCGCTCGTTAGGAATAACAATCAACGTGTCTACTTTTTCACGAAGCTTGGAAATACCTGCTTCTGCTTGCAACGCGCGACGACGACCTTCGAAATTGAATGGGCGTGTCACGATGCCAACGGTGAGTGCGCCAGCTGCACGGGAAATTTCCGCAATTACTGGAGCGGCACCTGTACCAGTTCCGCCGCCTTCGCCGGCGGTAATAAACACCATGTCGGCGCCAGCAACAAGTTCTTCAATTTCTGCGCGACTTGATTCGGCTGCTTCACGACCAACTTCAGGATCGCTACCTGCTCCGAGGCCACGTGTAAATTCGCGACCGATATCGATCTTCACCTCTGCGTCGCTCATCATGAGCGCCTGAGCATCGGTATTAATCGCAATGAACTCAACGCCTTTCATTCCGGAGTCGATCATGCGCTGCACAGCGTTTATACCGCCGCCGCCCACGCCAATCACTTTGATCACTGCAAGAAAGTTGTGCGGTGCTCCAGCCATATTGTTCATGCCTCCGTTAACGATTACTCGATATATGCGAAACGCCCAAAATGACGTTGCTTACGAGGTTAGTTGACCAACAAGCCTCGCAATGGAAGCCTCACAAATGGGGTTGGCTATGGCGAGGACACCACAGGGGTCCCCGACGACACATCGATACCCGCGATCTGGTTAATGTCCTGGCGACGCAGAATGACAACAACATTGACGAGTTTGTTGCGTAGGTCTATTGGTTCGCCGAACTTCACTACTGCCCCCGTCAACAGGGTCATCGTCACCTGATTAGGACCATCGACCCCCATGTTCTTAATGACCGGCCGAATCTCATCGGGTAGCGACATTGCCAATTGCGCAGCTGCTGCATAGGAATCTGAAGCCATTGCACCAGCAATCAAATTGGGACCTGTGCCATCGATGAGCATGTACTCCGTTGGACGACCATTGACGACAGCAAGCACGCGACCGTCCTGGTCAATCACTCTGCCCTGATTATCTACTCCAAGGAACCAGGCAACAGGCACTCGCTCGTTGATCTCAATCACTGCCCTTCCAGGAAGATACGTCTTGATTCTCACCGATTCAATCCACGGGTCGGTTTCAAGAAGTTTTTGAGCCGAATTCGTGTCGACAGTAAGCACCGACTTGCCTCGCAAACTCTTTGACACGGTTTCAATAAGCGTGGAGTTTGCATACTTCGCGCCTTCAATGTCGATGTTACGCACCGCCACAATTGGTGATGCAAGCACAATCAGCACCACGACAACACCAGCAATCAGCGAACCGCCAACAACGAGTATCTGTTTGCGCCGATTAACACCGCGCATTTTGACCAACTGTTTAGCACCGTTAACGAAACGACGAAGCGGTGAAAGTTCTGTCCATGCAGTGCCATCAATAATCACCGCACCACTAACACTGCCGTCCACTTCCCCATCGCCGCCCGGAATGATCTCGTCGTCAAAAATAGCGACACGCGTAGACGTCGGGGCGCGATTCACTGTCTGCGACATGGTGTCTGCAGGAAAATCATCATCGGTCACGATGCGCAAATCATCATCGACAATGACCACGCGCTCTGCTGGCTGACTTGGCTCTTGCTGCGGTACTTGCGTTAACCCTGTAGCAGTATTTTCGGCATTAGTGATGGGAACGATGGTTGCATCACGAGTGATGTCGCGAGTTGAGTCGCGACCGAACGCCTCGCGCAGTTCCTCAAGTACTTCATCGGACACATCAGAATCCACAATTCGAATCACATCGCCATTCAACACAGCCGCTGGAATCGTTCCATCAGTTGTTTCATTGGCTGTGGAGGATTTTTCAAACACTTGTTCAAGTCGAATGGTAGAAACTCCAACTTCGGAGTCCTTATTGAGTAACTCCACTATCGCAGGGTCTGTTGCATCTTCGAATCCAACAAGTCGAATCTCGCTGCGCAATACGTACCCTCGTTCGTCACGCACCCGGCGACGAATCTCTGCCATCAGAGCGACTACATCGTGCGCGCTGCCGTTTTCGTCTGCCTGAATGAAGTTGGCATGCTTTTCCGAAACCTGTGCCGAGCCAACGCGCAATCCACGCATTCCGAGTTCATCAATGACTTCTCCAGCAGACACTTTTCCAGGCTCGGGGTTAACGAACACCGAACCCGCATTTTGTCCACCAGGCTGATTCTCTCGACGCCAACGCACCACTTCTTGCAATTCGGCTTCAGACGCCTCTTGAGACTTCGACCATTCAAGATCAACGGTTGCACTGAGCACAACATGGTGATCGTCCAATGCGGAGCCCCGAAATCGAAGGCCGAGATCTACTGCATTGACATGCGCTTCGAGACCCTTGCGCAAATGGAACATGCGTACCGAAGTAAGCGACGACGCCATATCGGAACCATGCCCTCCAGCGTTCATACGCACGGCTCCACCAACTGAACCAGGAACGCCAACTCCCCACTCGAAACCTGTCAGTCCGCGGGCAACACTTTGTCGTGCGGCAACAGGAAGAGCGACTGATCCGCCGAACAATGCGATCGGTTCAATTTCGGGATCTTCATCTCGATTCGGTAAATCGACATAGTCGGCCAGCCCACTAATGGTTAAAGCCAAACCTTGGAACCCAGAATCGGAGACCAGCAAATTGCTTCCGCGACCAATGACCAAAATTGGAAGCGGAACTTCTGCAAGCACCGCACTCACGAGATATAAATCATCAATTGACGTCACCAACATGTGCAGTGCAGCAGTGCCACCAACTTTGTACGTGGTGTATTGCGATAGGTCTACATTTCGTTTTGCTTTTGCATTGAACAGACCAAATGCGTGATCGATGGCCTCTGGCGTTGCAGGGCGGCGAAGTTGATGCGGCGTACTCACGAATCTCCTCGCAATGCACGACGTGCCGCGATGACTTCATCGGGAAGCGCTTCAATATCGCCGCAACCCATAGAAATACAAATATCACCAGCACGTAGCTCGGTAGCAAGATGCTGGATCAATTCGACACGCGTCGACTTCCAAGCGATAGACGTTTGTGGGTGTGCGCGAACAATGGCATCGACAACTAGTTTGCCAGTTACTCCAGCAATTGGAGCTGTACCCGACGAATAGATGTCTGTGATCACAACGTGATCGGCGTGTGCAAAACAATTGGCATACGCGTCCGACATGTGCTGCATACGGTTGAATCGGTTGGGTTGGAATACGGCCACTACTCGAGTCCAGTTGTCTGATGCATCCGTACAACTTGACAGCACCGCCGATATTTCGGTTGGAAGATGCGCATAGTCATCGACGAACACCACTCCATCGTCTATGCCACGGTGATCAAACCTTCGTGCCACCCCAGAAAATTTGGACAACGCGGTTGCACAAATATTGAAATCAACACCAAGAAGCGTTGAGAGAGCAACCACTCCCAACGCATTCGACACGTTGTGCTCACCGCGCAGCTGCAACTGCACCCGCCCGAGCGCAACCCCAGCATCACCAACAACATCATGATGAAGCACATCAAAAGTTGACCCACCTTCCTGGAACTTCAGATTGTGGGCGGTAAACCGTGCTGGACCGTGAAGAGCAAACGTAGTTACGTCGCGCGTTGAAGCAAGCTGCACAAGCGATGCATCATCGGCGCTCACTACTTTGGGGCCGTGGATGCCGTCAAGAAATCTGGCAAAACTTTCGACCAGATTGTCAAACGTTGCGAAGTGATCAAGATGGTCGACGTCAATGTTGGTGACGATTGCCGCACCTAGTGGTAGTTGCTCGTGCGTGCCATCACTTTCATCGGCTTCAACCACCAAGTGTTCTCCGCTATCCCACGACGCCCCGCTACCGACTCCATGCACATCACCGCCAATGATGAAACTTGGATGCAGCTGTGCTTCCCGCATCACCGACATCAACATGGACGAAGTGGTGGTTTTGCCATGCGTTCCAGCAACACCAACGGAAAGTTTCTGGCGACAAATTGCAGCCAACATCTGGGCCCTGTTAAGAACTGCCACCCCAATACTGAGCGCTTCCACTAATTCGATGTTGGTGGCAGGAATTGCCGTTGATGCCGTCACCGCATCACATTGGCGAACAACACCCACGTCGTGCCCGATGTTGACGACAACACCAATTGCGCGTAGTCGATCAATCGTTTCAGATTCTTTAATGTCACTTCCAGAAACGTCATGGCCCATTTCAACGAGCACTTGGGCGATGGCACTCATTCCTGGGCCACCAACACCAACAACGTGAATCCGTTGTGCCGTGGCTAGGTCAAGGTGCACCGCAGAGGAATTCACGATCGTGCCTTTACAGCTTTTTCAATCGCACTGGCAATCGAACTCATTCGGTGCACAGCACCAAGTTCGCGAGCACGACCAGCAATTGCAGACCTACGATCATCATCGCGAAGCAGTTCAGTCACCAGTTGCGAAAAGTCATGCGCATTCAGTGAGTCTTCTTCAAGCAACACCGCTGCACCGCGATCTGTAAGCCACTTCGCATTAACAAGTTGGTGATTTTCGGCTGCGTCTTTCCATGGAACAATCACTGCGCAGACGCCAACTGTTGACACCTCGGCAATGGTGCTCGCTCCTGCTCTGCACACCACAACGTCGGCAGCGGCATACATAGTGACCATGTCGTGCGAATACGCAAGTCGCAAATATGACAGCGAGCCGTTTTCGTGATGCATTGTGACCGGAAGTTGTACCGAATCCATAAACCTCTCACCGGCAATATGAATCACGCAGGTGTGCTCGGTGCTTCGCAAACTCTGTACCAAATGTTCGGTCGCAGTGTTGAGTACGCCAGACCCAAGCGAGCCGCCCATCACCACTGCCACACGTGCGCTTGCAGAAATTCCCAGAGTTTCACGAGCAGCGTTTCGCAGCGCATGAACATCTGCAGTTCGCAAGTTTCGTCTTACAGGCGCACCCGTGACTACTGCATTGCGCAATTTGCTTGGCGCGTATGCCACGGCGGTCACAGCCGCATACCGCGACTGCAACGAAGTTGCTAGTCCTGGTCTGCGGTCGTACGAACACGTCACAACGGGAATACTCAAAGACCGAGCGGCTCGACAAGTTGGAATACTTGCGTAACCGCCGACAGAGATCACCACCTGTGGCTGAATGCTTGCGAGCAGGGTTTTTGCCGCACGGAGGGCGCTCAACATTGTTGGCACCATCATGATGTTTCTTCGCACCTTGGAGAGGGTAAATCCACGCTGCAATCCATCAACTGAAAGAAATGTATGGGCTAGGCCAAGTGCGGGAATCATGCTCACTTCTGCCCCGCGGTTCGAACCCACATAGTGCAACGAGTTCAAATCGTGCCCAGCATCCACGAGCAGCTCTGCGATTGCAATTGCCGGAACAACGTGCCCGCTGGTACCGCCCCCAGTAATTACAGCAAAAGTAGTTGAAGCGGGGGCGACCATGACCTACTTCATATTACGCGCAACATTCAGCAACAGACCGACAGCAGCCATCGTCATAAACAGTGAAGATCCACCGTATGACAGAAGTGGCAAAGTCAGACCAGTTACTGGCATTGCGCCGATAACGCCTCCGATATTGATGAGTGCTTGCACGCAGAGCCATGAAGTAATTCCACCTGCAAGTAGTGCTCCGTAATGATCGCGCGCACCTTTCGCGGCTTGCATGCCGAGAGAAAGCAACACCATAAATCCACCGATCACTCCAACAGTTCCGATTAATCCGAACTCTTCAGCGATAATCGCGAAAATAAAATCGCTATGCGCCAATGGAACATACCCCCACTTGCCTGTTCCCTGTCCCACACCAACTCCAGTGATTCCGCCATTGGCGATACTCAACACGGATTGCCACACTTGATACGCCCAGTGACCTTTATTTCCTTCCAAGTCAGCAAATGCGAAGAATCGATTTTGCAATCGCGAACTTGTGGCAATCAACCCGAGCGACACCACCAAGAAACATCCAGTCATCGTTGCCATCCACCGAATTGGTGCACCTGAAATGAACAGCGTTGCCATCACGATGCACGTGAACACAATTGCGGCACCAAGATCCTTCTGCAGCAACACGCAAAGCGCCACAGTGATTCCCCATGCAAACATCACCGGCTTCAGCGTGCGTTCCCAATTTGCAATTTCAGCGCGCCTTCGCGACAACACACTGGCGCAATACAACAACATGGTTACCTTCAGCACTTCCGAAGGCTGAAATCGAATCGGACCAAGTGCCACCCATGCTCGGGCACCGTTAATTACCAATCCCAATCCTGGAACCAATGGCAACATCATCAGTCCATACGAAGCCCACAGCGCATACTTGGCAAATCGATGCCACTGGTGATACGGCATGCGATAGGTGGTGATTCCAGCGAACAACCCAAAAATTGACCACATAAATTGCTTCTGGAACATTGCCCACGGCGAACCACCTCTGTTTACTGCCTCAATGGAAGTTGCCGATAACACCATCATCAACCCAAACACCGTAAGCAACGAGGTGACCGCGAGAATTCCCCAGAACACTTTGTTCGGAGCCGCTGTAGTGAGACGTCGCGTAGTGCCAACACCTTTTTTGTCGAGCACGGCACGGCGACGCTGTGCCGGTGTTAGCGATGTTGAAACGTTGGTTGCCACAGTGCCCTCCTAGTGATGGTTTCTTGATAGTTCGCGAACGCAGTTCATGAAATCATCGCCACGTTCACCGTAGTTTGAGTACCAGTCGTAACTGGTGCATCCTGGTGACAGAACCACGACATCACCGTCGCACGAAAGTTCATGCGCCTGTGAAACTGCAGCACCCATACTCTCTGCTTTTACTACTGTGCATACGCCACTAAAGGCTTGGGCAATATCGTTCGCCGCTGCTCCGATAGCAACTACAGCCCTCATGCGCTGCGGTTCACATGCCATCTGCGATAGGTCGAGTCCTTTGTTCTTTCCTCCAGCAATCAGCACAATGCTGTCGAATGCACGCAAGGCAACACTTGCAGCATGAGGGCTTGTTGCCTTTGAATCGTTGAACCAGCGCACACCGTCGATCTGCGCAACAAACTGAATGCGATGTGGTGCATTTTCAAAATGCTCCAAGGCATTCGCTACATGCTCCGCGTTCGCCAACCCGCTCTCTATACACACAGCAGCTGCAGCAAGTGCGTTCGTCACATCGTGTGGCAACGAGCGCTTCATACGTGCAATATTCATGATCGAACCTGACGGCCCGCACAGTTCATTGCCGACTACGTGATAGTCGCCATCCACGGCACCAAACGTCACTACGCGAGCAGCACTCGCGCGCGCCACGGCACAAATGTTCACATCGTCAATGGGAGCAACTACAACATCGGTTGGCACGCAGTTCGCCCACATTTTTGCTTTGGCATCGAAATATTTTTGATAACTGCTGTGCCAGTCCAAATGGTCTGGGGCAATGTTTAACCATGCTGAAGCTTGAGTTCGAAACTGCTCGGTGTGTTCAAGACGAAAACTTGAACACTCGATAGCGAAAGCTTGCGCATCGCTAGCGAGCGATTCAATCAGCGGCACTTCAGTGTTGCCCACCGCTTCTGCGCGTAGGCCCGCTGCGCGCAGCATTGCATTTGCCATCAGCGTTGTTGTGGTCTTGCCATCAGTTCCTGTAATTGCCACCATCGGTCGTGGTCCATCGCCTCGAAGTAGTTCCATGCGATATGCAATTTCAATTTCCGACTGAATGGAAACTCCGTTTTCGCGTGCGCATCGAATGACTCCGTGGTTTTCAGGTACACCCGGTGCTGGAGAAAGCACGTCGACCGAACTCATCACGCGTTGCAATTCACCTTCACCATTTATGTCCACAACGCGTGCACCAATTGATCGAGCGAACGATCGGTGTTCGTCGGTCAACTTGTCGTCGCCAACGACAACTTCGGCGCCACGTTCACGCAGTGAAGTGGCAACTGCACGCCCCGCTATGGCCAACCCAAACACGAAGGTTGATGCAGGGCTTTGGGTCATCGGGACACTTGATTGGTGAAGTCGGCAATAAAGATTGCTACCGCAGTTGCAACACAAATTCCTGAAATGATCCAGAATCGAATGATTACCGTAGTTTCAGGCCAGCCACTTAATTCGAAGTGGTGGTGAATCGGCGACATCTTGAGCAAACGCTTCTTCCTGCCCGAAGCCTTGAACACACCCATTTGCACTGCTACCGAACCAGCTTCAAACACGTTGATGCCACAAATAATTGGCAACATCAAATGGGTGTTTGTAGTGACAGCAAGCGTTCCGAGGGCGGCGCCTAAGCCAAGAGCACCAACATCGCCCATGAATATTCGGGCTGGAGCAGCGTTCCACCACAAGAATCCACCACACGCACCTGCAAGAGCTGCAGAGAGCACCGCCAAATCAAGTGGGTTCACAATGTCGTAGATTCGCGGATTTCGAAATGCCCAATACGCGATAATCGTGAAGGCCAAAAACCCAAAGAGTGCAGACCCCGCAGCCAGGCCGTCAAGTCCGTCGGTTACATTCACCGCATTAGTTGTGCTCCACACCATGACTGCGGTCCACACAATGAAGAGTGGCCCTGATAACTCCCAGCCCGGGCTAAGTGCTCGTGTAAATGAAATGGTTTGAGCAACGCCGGTAGTTGACGCCAATACAAACATCAACACTGCAGTAATGCCAAAGGTGATCCAGCCCTTTTTCTTCCAGAAGATTCCGCGATTGTGTTGGCGCTGAACTTTCAAGTAGTCATCGAGGAACCCAACAGCGGCTAACACAAAAACTGTGAGCCAAATAACAGCAGCCTGATCAGAAAATGGCAATCCACCACGAATGTGCGCAGCCAGCCATCCCAAAAATCCAGCGATCAGAATTGCAATGCCGCCCATGGTTGGTGTTCCCTGCTTGGCCATTTGGTGTGCAGGCCCATGATCTTCCGCCCCAAGAATTGGCTGGCCTTTACCTAAGCGCTGAAAAAATGAAATAAGCGCACGCGTGCCAGCAAGCGAAACCAACATGCCAACGGCACCAGCAATTAAAACGGCAATCATGATTGAGCTCCTAGAAGTTCACGAGCGACTTGCGCATCGTTAAACGGAAAAATTTCAGTTCCAATGGTTTGAGTGTTCTCGTGACCCTTTCCTGCAATCACAACAACATCTCCTGGCTGAGCAATGGAAAACGCAATGCCAATTGCGGCACGACGATCTAATTCGGTGCAGAGCACTTTATGCGAATCTGACGCTCGTACTCCAGCATTGATCTGAAGCGCAATCTCGGCCCCAGACTCGGATCGTGGATTATCAGAAGTAATAATCACGACATCTGCTTTAGCACCAGCGATTTCGCCCATGGGTTGACGCTTTTCCATATCGCGATCTCCACCGCAACCAAACACCACAAGAAGCTTTCCGGTTTCGCTCATGAGTGATCGTGAAGAATCAAGAACTCGTTCCAACGCATCTGGAGTGTGTGCATAGTCCACAATCACCTCAAAACTTTGACCTGCATCGACTGATTCAAATCTGCCAGGTACTGCAGTTGCACGACTGAGTCCTTCGGCAATTTCTGTTAGCGAAATGCCAAGTGCTCGCGCAGCAGATACCGCAGCTAGCGAATTCATTACGTTGAACTGGCCGCCCAAATGTGCACTCATGAGCACACCATCAATATCAAATTCAAGATGTCGAGCATCCATGAGAACGGAAGCGACATCACTTATTCCAAACGACATCGAATCAATAGTCATCGTGTCAAGAAGGAGCTGGCCATGTACATCGTCACGGTTGACCACGCCGCATTTCGAATATTCATTCGTGAAGAGTTTTGCTTTGGCAGCAAAATACTTCTCCATTGTGAGATGAAAGTCCAAGTGATCCTGCGAAAGATTGGTAAACACGGAGACGTCAAACGTGGTACCTGCTACTCGATACAGCTCGAGCGCATGCGAGGTCACTTCCATCACTACCGCCTCTACTCCATTGCCTTCAAACACACTCAACAGTCTTTGCAAGTCGGTTGATTCTGGAGTGGTTCGGGCACCTGTCAGAGTTCCAATTACTTCGGTCTTCCATCCATGAGATCGCAAAATCTCTGCCAGCAAATGTGCAGTAGTTGTCTTCCCATTCGTGCCTGTGATTCCCACAACATGCATTCGCGTGCTTGGATAATTTCGCAGCGCCGCTGCCATGAGACCCATCGACATTCGAACATCACGAACCACCACTTGCGGCGCGTCTACTGGTAGCACATGATTGACCAACAGCGCAGTTGCACCAGAACGTATTGCCTGCTCGGCGAATGCGTGGCCGTCCTCGTTCTCACCGTCTACACAGCAAAACAATGCGCCGACTGCAACCTGGCGTGAGTCATGCATGACATCAGTGATGACAACTTCATCACCGGTGATTTCACTGAGTAATCCGTGCTTGCCAAGTTGCGCTGTTTCCACCAGATGACGCAACGTCATCTGGCCGGTCGCGGCCGGCAAGACACCCATGGTTAGTGCTTTGGTCCGAGCTCTGCTGGACGCTCTTTTGGGCAACCAAGATCGGCTGCATCTGGACGAATATCAAGTTCACTAATTAGCACCTGTGCGATGTTTGCAAATACCGGTGCAGCTGCAGTTCCACCGAAGCGGTCTAGAGACGCAGCGTTAGGTTCGTCTATTGACACCAGGACGGTAAAACGTGGTTGCTGTGCAGGAATGAATCCGACGAAACTTGCGAAGTACGAACGCGAACCGTCGTCAGCAACATAAGTTTTGTTGTCTTGGCGCTTGTAAGCAGTTCCCGTCTTGCCTGCAACCGTGATACCTGGAACTTTTCCGAGTGTTGCCGTTCCAAAACACACAACATCTGACATCAAGGATCGCATGGTCGCGGCGGTTTCCGGAGTGATTACCGCGTGCTGCTCAGTCGCCGCGATTGGCTCATTCAAACCATCTTTAGTAACGGTTGCCGTCACCAAACGAGGCGCCACATAATTTCCATTATTTGCCACCACATTTACCCCAGCAATCAATTGCAAGGCTGTCGTCGAGTAACCGTAACCGTAAGACGTGGTGAACTTCTGCGAACCAACCCACTTATCGGCTGACTGCAGGATTCCCTTGGTTTCTCCAGGGAAGTCAACTGCAGACTTCGCGCCAAAACCAAACGACTGCAAGTAGTCGTGCAGTTTGTCTGGACCAATTGTCTGTCCCACCATAAGCGTTCCAACGTTTGATGAATCAACAAATATTTTTCGCACCGACATTTCTTCGATTTCGTGAGGATATGCATCTCTCAGAACGTTTTCCCATTCAGTCCCTTTATTCGCGACAAACACAGGTGGCACAGTAAAGGGAGATGTTGCATCAACTTTTCCTTCGTTGATCGCAGCAGCAATGCTGAACACTTTTGCCACCGACCCAGGCTCGTTAGCTTCTACTGCTGCAATGTTTCCCGAATCTGCCGAATAGGTTCCGTCTTCATTTAAACGCAATGTTGACATTGCATAAATTTCACCTGTGGCGGAATCCATCACGATTGCAGTTCCACTTCGCGCCTGTAGTCGTGCAATCTGCTGAGCCAAGATGCCGTCAACCTGAAACTGAATGTTGCGATCAATGGTGGTCACCAATGTCTTACCTGGAATCGCTGAAACAGTGTTGTCTTGCGTTGCCGGAATGGACTGGCCTTTCGCACTCACTTCGCGCACTTGACGTCCATTTACTCCTGCGAGCAGGATGTCGAATTGTTTTTCAAGCCCAGACGTGCCCAGTCCGTCTGGATCGGTACGACCAACAAGTGCACGCAACCCGTCGCTTGTCAGTTCGCGACCTGACTCTTTGTACGAAGACACGCCTGGAAGCCCCAATGCAAGGAGCGTGTCTGCAACTTCTTGGGAAGCCTGTCGGGCAATGTAGGTGAAACTCTTCGATTTGTCTTGAAGCTTTTCAGCAAGAGCAACTTCTGCCTCTGGGGTCATTCCCAGTAATGCAGCAACTGCGCGCGCTGTGCCAATTGCATCTACAACTTCGCGTGGGTCTGCATACACCGTGCGTAATGGAATTGGTAGTGCAAGTTCGAGCCCGTTGCGATCGAGAATAGATCCGCGTTCCGCATACAAAACATTGACCCGTGTACGTTGCGAAACGCTTGCGTCGCGATATTGACCCGATCCAATTGTTTGCAAATAGCCCGTACGCAACAGCATCGCGCACAACAGCAGCGACACACCAATGCGCACGTACGCAAGTCGATGCGAGATTTTTCCAGGCTTCAAGTCTTCGGTCAGCGTGCGAACGGTTTGTCGTGCAGCTGCGCGAGCGATGTCCCCCGCGCGCTGCGGTTCATGACGACGCCCGCGTGATCCGGCAGCGATACTCATGGTTGCGTCACTTCATTCTGTGAAACACCCAAGTTCGCAAGCGGGTTAAGGGACGTGATGTTTGATGGATCCGCAAATGTCGGGTCCATCTTCCCTGTCGAAATCACCACTGATGCCACAGCGTCTTGCGGCACTTCCACGAACTTCGATCCAAGACCTGGCGTCATCATCATGGCCTTTGCCTGTTCGCGAAGATATTCAGGTGCCAACAAGATGACACGTTGTTGGCGAAGTTCATCGTGGTACTGACGTGCGAGTGATATTTCGCTCGTCAGTCGGTCCAACTTCAGTTGCTGCCCTGCGATATATGCCTGCAACCCAATTACCGAGGAGACCACGACGAACAAACCGAGCACCATGGTGCTGAAGAACAAAATGGTGCGCTTAGAAGTGCCAGGGATGACTGTGAGATGGCGTTCAGGGGGTATCGATTGTCCACCACGTGGTTGCCGTTGCGGCACCCGTTCTGT
>Ga0209033_1000356_pt1 | contig 26084 bp, 28 predicted proteins | sample LauGreFa1BDMLBDN_2_FD_188218 | JGI IMG/M metagenome (GOLD analysis project Ga0209033, IMG submission 188218) | Freshwater lake microbial communities from Lake Michigan, USA - Fa13.BD.MLB.DN (SPAdes) (version 2) | ecosystem: Environmental > Aquatic > Freshwater > Lake | place: Lake Michigan, USA...
CTGTATGAATATAACTATAAACGTAATGAAACTAATTCCTGTTATTGATTTGAAAGATGGCATTGTCGTTCATGCAAAATATGGACAGCGTGACAATTACCAACCAATACAAAGCGTATTATCTGAGCAACCCGATATTTATAGCGTTTTAAATGGTTTTTTACGATTACATGCTTTTGACACGCTATACATTGCAGACTTAAATGCCATTACACAAAATGGTGATAATTCAACCCTGATTCAGCAAGTTATCAAAGATTTCCCCACGATAACGTTTTGGATTGACGCAGGTAAAATCCTTCCTCAAAAATTCCAACCAAACTACAAGCCGATTTTAGGCAGTGAATATATTGATAAACACTGCGCAACCTATCTCGCTCAATTTAATCATGAATTTATTTTATCTTTAGATCATGGCGTAGTTGGTGAAAGACTGGGTGCATCTGAGTTATGGCACGAACCTAACTATTGGCCTAAAGAAGTCATCATCATGACGCTGGCGCGAGTTGGAAGTTCACAAGGCGTTGCAAGCAAAGAACTTCAGCACTTTAAAGAAGCGCATCCAAACAAACAATTTATAGCTGCAGGTGGCGTGCGTAATATGAATGATATTGATATTTTAAAAAAATATAATGTAAAGGCAGTTTTATTGGCTAGCGCTTTTCATTTGGGCGCAATTACTGCGGAAAATTTAAAATTTTAATAAAAAAATACCCCAGCAAGCTGAGGTATTTTTTGCTCATTCGCGTTAAGTCCGAAGACTCAAGGAAAATTAAACGTTGTTTGCAGCAAATGGGTGTTTTGCTTCTTTTTTAGCAGCAACAACTTCTTTCGCAGTTGGAGTGCCAGCAACAGCGCGAGCCAATGCTTCTTTAGTTGCTTTGTAGTTGAATTCTTCGATTTTCGCGTCGTCTTCAGCTAACCAGTGAATGAATACACCAACTGATACAAACAAATCATCAGCTTCGTCAGCTGGGATTGTGCCGTCTTCAACTGAATCAGCAATAGCCATAGCAACAGCACGTTGTGCAGGGCCAAACATTTGAACAGCTTGTTTAGAACCTTTGATTGTTACTTTGTTGAATAAAATGGTTGCTGGTTTAACCATCAAGTTAGGAGCAACAACAGCTAATAAAGTTGAGAAACCGTCTTTATTGTTAGTTAACGCGTTTGCGAAAGCTGATTCAGCTGCGCTACCACGTGGACCAATAATCAAATCGATGTGTGCGATTTCGTTGCCTTCGCCTACTAATGATTCACCAACGCGCAAGTTATTGATTTTTGCCATGCTATTTTTCTCCTTAGAACAAAAAAATGATAAAACTGAATTTAATACGGACATTTCTCATGTCTCCGATTTGTCTCTACGCATAGAGAGAACATTCTAAAAATACGGCTAATACTGTTGCCACAGTCAAATCAGCTGAAGTACCTGGGTTCAAGCCTTGTGATTTGAGCTCATAATCCATCTGATAGAGCAGTGGCTTAACCTGTTCAAGGGTATCAACGCTGTGTAGCTTTTCGCAAAGCTCACGCATCATTGTACTAATCCCTGCAGAGTACCGACTCCCAAATTTTCTCTCGATATGACTATCCGGAAATTGACTCAACAATTCAGCATACACTGCAACTGCTGCCCAACTCTGTTTACCCCACCGATTGAAGTGTGTAGTATAACTCAAAACACCTAAATCGAAAATATCTTTATACTCTGTAATGTATTGCAAAGCGACCCTATCTTTCTCGCAGGCCATGTTCATCGCAACTTGCAGGGTAACCGTGGCACTTTGGGTAATGTCTTGCTCTTCAACGGTACCCATTCCAGCGGGGGAGGCTAACGCAATCGCACGAAACGCCCAATTTGCATCATCAATTGTCGTGTTATTTAATACTTTCGAAAGCGCAACACGCAGCGTGTCATTTGGATAAATTTGCACGGCATGTACTAGTGGAGCGCACAATAAAATAATACCTAAATTAGTATTACATCCCACTGCATCTCGAGTCGCTTTGATTGAATAATAAATTTTCTCACCCAAAGAATATGTTTTATCACACAAAGGTGTCGCACTCACTCGCGCACTGCGCCGAAAATCTTCAACCGTCATATCATGACCATCTGCATAGATACTCACGTTGCCAGGCTTGAACGCTTGCAGTTCAATTTCACAAGCTTGCAAATAAAATTGTTCCAATTGATTTGTGCTAAACGTGTTCATTATTTTTTAGAATATGTCGATTAATTAAATCCTTTGCAAGTAATTGCGCAATATTACCGTCAAATACACTTTCAAGACCTTTCCACGCAGGTACGCTGTTCACTTCAATCACATTTAACTGCCCGTTGCAATCCTCAATGATATCCACCCCCGCATAATCCATTTTCAACAGTTTCGTAGCGTTAATTGCTAATTCATTCATTTCTAAATTTTGCGCAACTCGCTCGCAACTCGCGCCTTTCGCCACATTGTTAAGCCAAGATTTACCGCGCCGACGCATTGTAGCTATCGCTTGACCATTAATCACAAAAACACGGTAATCAGAAAACCCTTCACCCGTACAAGAAATAAAGCGCTGCAAATAATAAACGCCATGACTACTCGATATCCAAGGAATATCTGTTAATTTCTCAATGCGCCGAATGCCCTCTCCTTGAGAGCCAAACAAAGGCTTACTAATCAAAAAATGGCCTGCACCCAATTCTTCTCTCGCTAAGTTAAGTACCTCATCACGGCTACGTAACACCCATGTTTTAGGAGTAGGTAAATTAGCATGGTGCAATAAAAAACTGGTCATTGCCTTATCAACACTACGCTCAATAGCATGTGCATCGTTATAAACAGGAATACCTAAAATTTTCAATCCATGTAAAAAATCTAAATAAAGTGTTACTTCTTCGAGGGAACCACCTGGTACGCCGCGAACAAATGCTGCTGAAGGTAATGTTGTTTCAAATTGCGGAATTGAAATTGGCACCTCATTTTGACGCGATAAATTGAAACTACACGCACTCAGTGATACAAAATCACTTTGAAAACCTAATTCTTCGAATGCGTATTTGAGTTGCTTACCATGCCAACCGGGGTCGTCAGTGAAAATTACAATAGATGGAATTGTCATAAATTGAGAAAATGAACAGCGAAAGTCTTTCGCAGTAAGTCAATTCTGCGGTATGTTACGCATTATGATAACAAGATTAGCCGTGCCGGGGAAATGTTAACCGCACGCAATAATTTTATTCATTACATCATTTTATTCACTACCTACTTTTTTAATTTTTATCATGACGCAAATAAAAGATAGTTCAATACAGCTTTACTTAGATACATTAGCTAGCAAAAACGCGACCCCTGGAGGCGGTAGCGCCTCCGCACTAATGGGAGCTCAATCAGCCGCATTAACGAGCATGGTATGTAATTTAACTATCGGCAAACCTAAATACGCTGAAGTTGAAAATGACATGAAGGAATTATTAAATCAATCAGAAATATTGCGTGAACAATTAACTGCGATGATTAAAGCTGACGTTGATATTTTTGATGAATTAATGGCAACGTATGCGCTACCAAAAGAAACCGATGATGAAAAAATAGCACGAAGCGCGGCTATTCAGTACATTTTAAGAGAAGCAACTAATGTTCCTTTGATGTGCGCAAAAGCTTGCGCTCAGGCCATAGCGCTAAGTAAAATTGCCGCGCAAAAAGGCAATACAGCCGTTATTAGTGACGCTGGCGTTGCTGTTATGTCTGGTTATGCAGGTTTAAAGAGTGCAGCTCTCAATGTTTACATTAACGCAGCAAGCTTAAAAGATAGAGAATTTGCAGAAACAAAAATAGCCGAATTAACGGCTATTTTGAGTGACGCTGAAGTGAGCAGCCAAGAAATTTACGACCTAGTCAAAACACGATTGTAAAATTTATACGCCCCAACTTCTGATATTTCCTGTATCGATATGAACAAAGTTTGAATCGGGATAATAACCAACTCCCCCGCGTTGCATTGCCAGCGCGGCATCTCTAATCGTTCTTGTATCATAACCATCAAGACGAATATCAATTGCCCGACCTTGCATGTGTAAGCTATTTTTCGCAACACCATCACTGTGTCGACGCAAATTTGCATTCGTTTCAGGAGATCGATAGCCCGAAACAATATTAAACGGACGACTCACATTCAAACTTAGCTTTAATTCATAAAGTTGATCGAGTAATGCAGGATCAACAGGGTGAATATCGCCTGTGTGATGATCACGAAAAATAAAATCAATTTCCTGAAGGGCATCTTCAATATAAAGACCCCGTTCAAAATAGGTCAGCTTTAAATGATCGCCTGTATGGGGATTTTGGAGTGCAATCATTTTTGATGGAATGTGCTGTACAAATAATTGACGCTCTTCACGCGTATCTAAAATTAGTGCATTATCACGATACATAACACTGCGCTTCGAATTAGACGCAATCACCTTATGGTGACGCGTGTCATTGTGATGATGCGCGTCAGCCAACTTATGAGTCTTTATCGTTTCATGATGCGCATTTTTTGCAATATGATGCGACTCAGTTTTAATTTTAGTTTTACTCGATGTATGAACGGCCACTAGCTTTTTATCATGCGACTCACTTTTTTTAGCCAATCGATTAGTGATAGCTGCTTTCAATTTTTGATGACCTTTTGAAGCGACAGCAACTGGTTTAATATTGGATTTTTCTGCTATTTTACGCGTAATAACTTTGCGTTCAACTATATGCTTTGCTTTCGCATTTGCAATTTGTGTGCCCGTCAAAAATAGGAGCGAACCAAAGGTGATATTTTTTAAGAATTTGCGTCTTGAAGACAAATCAATTTCGTTAGGCATTTTCAGTTTTTTAAATGTCGAATTTGGCATAAGTATTTTTAAAAAGTTTCACTATTGGATACATTGTCGAGGGGCAATCTTAAATTGCCCTTAAACTGTAACCAATTAATAATATTGCTAAAACGTGTTTTCCTGCTAAATAAAGACCCTTATTTTTGAGAATTTACTTGAGGTTTAATCACTAACGTATTCAGTTTTTTATAGTTATCCAAACCATAAACATTAATCTGATTGTTTGATAAAGTGTATAAACTCTCATCTACACGCAAAATTCTATCTACAAAATAATTGGTCGCTTCTGACTCCCAATAACTGTAACTATAATCATTATAGCTCTCAGTTTTAGGTTTCATATCAACTGGAATTTGAGATAGCCTTGCTTTAAGTGTAAAACCTTTTTCAGGTGTAACTTCATAAATATAAGCACCTTGGAAGGTAGGTTTGCCATAATTCCAAGGTTTATTTGGATCGAAAGGTTCTGTTAAAAGCGACTCTTGAACAGGAAAGCCGAACAAATGCTTTTCTGCATCCCAATACAGTGCTTTATGATCCCAAAGTATGGGTGAATCCGTTCCACGATCACCAATGCTAACTGACTCCCCTACCTGCTTAGGATTCGTCATGTCCGCTACATCAAACAGAACGACTTTTAAACCTTGATAAAATGCAGAACCCCCCGTCCACCAAGGTGTATCCGTAGTCGTACCAGCACTAGCCACATCTGATTTTTCGGGTTGATATACAGCAGCTTCTTTTCCAAAGCCAATAAGGTGCGTTTCATCAATCGGATGCAAATAGTTACTGTACCCCGGAATTTTGAGCTCACCCATCACCGTTGGATTTGAAGGATTAGATAAATCAATAGCAAACAACGGGTCAGTTAACTTAAAAGTCACAATATAACAACGATTTCCCATAAAACGGGTGGCGTAAATATCTTCACGTTCCCCTAATTTATCAATTTTCCCTACCGTTTCCATCTCTTTGTTCAACACAAATAATGAACTATAAGATTCATTTGTTTCACTAGACCAACTGTTAGTTGTGGTCGCGATTCGAAAATAATCGCCTTGCTCATCCATAGAAAACTGATTTAAAGCCGTACCTTTTACCTCACCTGCTGCGACAAAATTTATTTTCCCTGCATCGATACCTATTTTAAAAATTTGAGTGGTCGTTATATTTTTTGGAATGACATCATCACCATTTCCCCCAAAGTTATATTTAGATGCTGACAAATATAAATTTTCATGTGACGCATAAACCAAATCACCCGCCCCTAAATAGGCTTTAGTTACCACTTCTTTTTGAGGTTGATCTAAATCAATACTCGCCACCACCACATAATCAGGCTCTACAAAATCAGGAAAATACACGACATCTTTAAGTGCCATGGTTTTTGTTGATGTTTTTCCTGCTTTACTGTCACTAATACTTGGCAAAATATCTTTGGTTTTCATAAACCACGGATTCGTTGAAACCAAACTTGGCATCATGTAATAGCGTGGGTAGGAGCGCGTGATAAAATACAGGTAATTTCCAATACGACGCGAATCTAAATAGTCACCATCAACCACGACATCACGAATTTGTTTAGGTTTAGCTTGATCACTCACATCGTAAATTATTGTGCGCGTTTGTGTATTTCGCATATACCCCCACCAACCACCATAAGCCATTTTGGCGGTTGGTGAGGTTGTATTTTTAAATTCTACAGGAGGTGATAATTCTTGCCACGTGTTACCAACCACCACCAGTTTACCAGCTTGAAGATAAAGCCCTGTCGGGGAGAAATTTCCTTCGGGTAATACAATAATAGCGCTCTGACTGAGTTGCTCAACTGGGAACGCTTTAGTGATAATCACTTGATTATTGACAAGTTGATAAATGTAGCCATTATCATCTACTTTAGCACGGTCACTTTCATCAACGCCCGCAACTTGAATATTGGTCTGCGTATGATTAACTGAAGTTGATTTAGCAACAACACCATTAGCTGTAGTGCTCAAAACCTTATCTGAATAAGCAATCATCATTGGCCCAAAGCGGTTTGTATTATGTTTTTTAAGTAATTTCGCTAAGGCAAATGTCGATGCAATTTTTTGTGGTTGGATTTTTTTTACCTTTGTTGCGGCTAAAGCAGACTCTGACAGGCAGATCAAAGATAAACTGCTCACTAAGAATACAGCACGATGACAAGTAAAATTAAACATCACACACCTCCAAAAATTAAATAAACCCTTATAGCCGAAGTCTATTCTTCAAAATCGTATTAATCAAACGTTTATATAAAAAACTGTGAACAAAGTCACACATTAATACACTATTTATAAATATGCTCAGGTGACTTCAATACATTTTCAATAATGCGCCACTCACCATCCACTAATCGTCGATAAAAACAACTTTGCCGACCAGTATGGCAAGCAATTCCGCCTTCCTGTTCGATACTTAACAGTAACACGTCCTCGTCACAATCGAGTTGAATATGCACAATTTTTTGCTTATGCCCAGATTCCTCGCCTTTACGCCACAATTTTTCCCGTGAACGCGACCAATAAACAGCGTAACCTTCATCGACCGTTAATTGCAACGATTCACGATTCATCCAAGCAAACATCAATACTTTACCCGTCTCTGAATCTTGCGCTATGGCTGGAATTAAACCGTCTGCAGTCCAGCGAATTTCGTCAAGCCAACTCATAAACGCACCTCAATACCACTCGCTTGCATCCGTGCTTTCGCTTGACCAATGGTATATTCGCCAAAATGAAAAATACTCGCGGCAAGCACGGCATCCGCTTTTCCCTCCAAAATACCTTCAACCAAATGATCTAAATTTCCTACGCCACCTGATGCAATAACGGGTACAGAAACCGCTTCACTTACTGCACGTGTCAAAGGTAAATTAAAACCTGATTTTGTGCCGTCTTTATCCATACTCGTTAATAAAATTTCACCTGCGCCAAATTCCACCATTTTTCGCGCCCATTCTACCGCGTCAAGTCCTGTCCCTTTGCGACCACCATGCGTAAAAATTTCCCAACGGAGCGGTTCATTTTCTGCACTTACTTTTTTAGCATCAATAGCAACAACAATACATTGCGAACCAAATTTATCGGCAGCTTCTTTCACAAAATGTGGATTAAAAACCGCTGCGCTATTAATGCCTACTTTATCTGCACCCGCATTGAGCATTCGACGAATATCATCAAGCGTTCGAATCCCACCACCAACGGTTAGCGGAATAAACACTTCACTAGCAACCTGTTCAACCACATGCACCATAGTATTACGATTATCGTGCGTAGCCGTAATATCTAAAAACGTAATTTCGTCTGCCCCTTCACGATCATAACGACGGGCAATTTCAACAGGGTCACCCGCGTCACGTATATCCACAAATTGAACGCCTTTCACCACACGACCATTATCAACATCTAAACACGGAATAATACGTTTTGCTAAACTCATTGCTATTTCCTAAAACTCTAACGCAATTTTCTGTGCTTGCCCGAAATCGAGTGTCCCTTCATAAATGGCTCGCCCCGTAATGGCGCCCATGACACCATCGTCTTTTACTTTACCTAGAGCATAAATATCATCTAAATTGGTAATGCCGCCTGATGCAATCACCGGAATGGAAATCGCCCTCGCTAATCGTGCAGTCGCTTCTACATTTACGCCTTGCATCATGCCATCACGAGAAATATCGGTATAAATAATCGCGGCAACGCCATTTTGTTCAAATTCTAATGCCAAATCAACAACATCATATTGTGAAACAGTCGCCCAACCATCTGTTGCCACTTTACCGTCTTTTGCGTCTAAACCCACTATGACATGACCAGCAAACTTTGCTGCCATTTCGCGCACAAATTCAGGTTCTTGAACCGCTTTTGTGCCGATAATAACGTATTGCACACCCGCATTTAAATACGCTTCAATGGTCGCTTCATCACGAATACCGCCACCAATTTGCACCGGAACAGAAGGATAAGCCTTAGCAATAGCATTAATCACGTCAGCATTACGTGGTTTACCTGCAAATGCACCATCTAAATCCACTAAATGAATTCGTTGCGCTCCTTCATTTACCCAACGTGCAGCCACTTCAACGGGATTATCGGAAAATACCGTATCATCTTCCATGCGTCCTTGACGCAAACGCACACATTTCCCTTCTTTTAAATCGATTGCTGGAATAAGTAACATAAAATCAAAACCTATTTTTAAAACGTAAAAAAACAAACGCCTTGATTGTTGATAACGAATCAAGGCGTTCAGCAAAAATAACAAATACGCAATTATTCCATTCGATAATTGGGTGCTTCTTTCGTAATCGTGACATCATGCACATGGCTTTCACGCATACCTGCACTAGTGACACGTACAAATTGTGCTTTTTCATGCAAAATAGCAATGGTTGCACAACCTGTATATCCCATACTAGCGCGAATACCACCCAGCAATTGATGCACAACAGCAAGCATCGTTCCTTTATAAGGCACACGACCTTCAATGCCTTCAGGAACTAATTTTTCAACTGAATCCGCTTCTTCTTGGAAATAACGATCACTTGAGCCTTGTTGCTGTGACATGGCGCCAAGTGAACCCATGCCGCGGTAGGATTTATATGAGCGACCTTGAAATAATTCGACTTCACCGGGTGCTTCTTCCGTTCCAGCAAATAAACCACCGAGCATCACCGCATCAGCACCTGCCGCTAATGCTTTAGCCACGTCACCAGAATAACGAACACCACCATCCGCAATAATTGACACACCTGTATTTTTAAGTGCAGCTGCCACATTGCTAACGGCTGTCATTTGTGGCACGCCAACACCTGCAACAATACGCGTCGTACAAATTGAACCGGGGCCAATACCTACTTTCACACCATCAGCACCCGCCTCAACTAACGCTAAAGCCGCTTCAGCGGTGGCAATATTGCCACCAATCACTTGCACATTTGGATAATGTAGTTTAACCCAACGCACGCGATCTATAACACCTTGTGAATGCCCATGCGCTGTATCAACCACAATAACATCCACACCCGCATTGACTAATGCAGCAACACGTTCTTCAGTTCCATCACCTGTACCGACAGCCGCGCCAACACGCAAACGCTCCTGCTCATCTTTACAGGCATTTGGGTAATCTTTCGCTTTTTGAATATCTTTAACTGTAATCAATCCACGCAAATGAAAATCATCGTTTACAACCAATACTTTCTCGATACGATGTTTATGCAATAAGGCGAGAACCTCTTTGCGATTCGTATTTTCACTAACCGTAATTAAACGCTCTTTGGGTGTCATAACACTCGAAACAGGCTCGTCAAAACGTGTTTCAAAACGCAAATCACGACTGGTAACAATCCCAACTAATTCATCACCATCAACAACAGGAACGCCTGAAATCTTTTTGGCCTGTGTTAATTTTAATACGTCACGAATACTGACATCAGGTGTCACGGTAATAGGATCTTTAATGACGCCTGTTTCATATTTCTTAACACGATGAACTTCTAAGGCCTGCTGTTCAATGGTCATATTTTTGTGAATAATACCAACACCACCTTCTTGCGCAATTGCAATAGCTAAACGCGCTTCTGTGACTGTATCCATTGCCGCAGCCACCAGTGGAATATTAAGCGAGATACCGCGGGTTAATTTCGTTTGCATAGAAACTTCACGCGGTAAAACAGTAGAATGAGCGGGAACGAGTAAAACGTCATCAAATGTCAACGCTTCTTGAATAATCTGCATAATATCAACCTAACAGTTAAGAAAATATCACCCCATTATAGGGCGAAAATACTTGTATTTTAAAAAAACAATCCATCAATAGGCGAAGAAGCTGATGCAAAACGTTTTCGAGGCATTCGACCAGCCAAAAATGCTTCACGCCCAGCTTCAATTCCCTTTCTCATGGCCGATGCCATTAAAATTGGATTTTTTGCTTCTGCAATCGCGGTATTCATCAAAACGCCAGCACACCCTAATTCCATCGCCATAGCCGCATCTGAAGCCGTTCCAACACCTGCATCCACTAAAATAGGTACATTTGCATTTTCAACAATAGTTAAAATATTATATGGGTTACGAATACCGAGTCCAGAACCAATGGGCGCAGCAAGAGGCATCACTGCAACACATCCCATGTCTTCTAAGCGTTTAGCCGCAATAGGATCATCATTGGTATAAACCATCACTTGAAACCCTTCACGCACTAAAATTTCAGCGGCAATGTATGTTTCAACCACATTTGGAAATAATGTTTTTTGATCTGCAAGGACTTCTAATTTTACTAAATTATGCCCACCGAGTAATTCACGTGCAAGGCGACAAGTTCTCACCGCTTCTTCAGCGTTATAACAGCCAGCTGTATTAGGAAGAATAGTATATTTATCGGGTGAAATGATATCGAGTAAATTAGCTTCATTGGCATTTTGACCAATATTTGTGCGACGAATAGCCACAGTCACAATTTCCGCCCCACTAGCTTCAATGGCTAAACGGGTTTCCTCTAAATCTTTATATTTCCCTGTACCAACAAGCAGACGAGATTGATAAGATTTACCCGCTATAACAAAAGAGTCGTCCTGTCCACCACCGATAGCATGCACAATTTCTAACTTATCATTTGCTTGTAACCCTTGTGATTCAAAACACTGGAAGGGCAAAATTTCTTGATTTAATTCAATCGCTATTTTTTTACCTTGTAATGCCAATTGTGTCACAACATCAAAAACCGTGCTGTTTTCAGCAATTTCGCGTTCCTTGCCATTCACATAAATAATCATATTTTCACACTCCGTCTTTTTTGTACTGCATTCGCTAAATTTTTAAGCAATGGCAGCGTATCCTCCCATGATAAACAAGCATCTGTAATACTTTGACCATACACCAAAGGCCGCCCTTCAATAACCGATTGTTGCCCCGCCTTGAGATGACTTTCAATCATAACGCCCATAATACGTTTATCACCACTGGCAATTTGCAACGCAACATCTTCACCCACTATCAATTGGCGTTGACATTGTTTCAAACTATTCGAATGACTAAAATCGATCATAATATTAGGGCGGAGTTGCGCTTTTTCCATTCCATGTGCTACTAGATTCACATTGACTGCATCATAATTGGGCTGTTTATTTCCACCACGCAAAATGATATGAACATCTTCATTACCTGTTGTCGAAAAAATAGCGGAATGTCCAGATTTTGTCAGAGACAAAAAGTGATGCGGACTCATCGCCGCTCCAATCGCGTCAATGGCAATTTTAATCGTTCCATCGGTTGCATTTTTAAAACCAACAGGGCATGACAACCCCGAGGCTAATTCACGATGCACTTGACTTTCAGTCGTTCGCGCACCAATTGCACCCCAAGCAATTAAATCAGAAATATATTGCGGCGTTATTAAATCCAAATACTCTGTCGCGGCTGGAATACCATTATTATTCAAATCTAATAATAATTGCCTTGCAATACGCAGCCCTTTATTAATGTTAAAACTTGAATCTAAATCAGGATCATTAATTAATCCTTTCCAGCCAACCGTTGTTCGCGGCTTTTCAAAATAAACACGCATAACAATAAGTAGTTCATTACTAAATTGAGCTATTGCCTGTTTGAGCAACATAGCGTATTCGTGAGCAGCTTTTGTATCATGAATGGAACAAGGACCCACTACAACCACTAGGCGATCATCTCCACCTGTTAATATATTGTGAATCGCCTGCCTTGTATTAAATATAGTTTGAGCAGCTTGATTGGTGATTGGCATTTCAGTATGCACTTCAACAGGAGCGATGACCTGTGTCATACCAGAAATGCGTAAATCATCCGTATTATAATTACTGTGCAAAACGGGTTTCTCCTATTTTCATTTATTCTACCGTCACAGATTTAGCCAAATTACGCGGCTGATCTACATCAGTACCTTTTAAAACAGCCACATGATATGACAATAATTGCAACGGCAAGGTATAAAGCATCGGAGAGATATGGTTATCTACTTTTGGTACTTTAATAATTTGAACATTATCATCGGGTGTCGGCGATAGTGTTTCATCCATAAAAACAATTAATTGCCCACCACGCGCTGACACTTCTTGCATATTAGACTTCAATTTTTCAAGTAAACTGTTATTTGGTGCAACTGTAATAACCGGCATTTCAGCATCAATTAATGCTAATGGACCATGTTTTAATTCGCCTGCGGGATAAGCTTCTGCATGAATATAAGAAATCTCTTTCAATTTCAATGCGCCTTCCATTGCAATAGGATAATGTGAGCCGCGTCCTAAAAATAAAGCATGGTGTTTTTCTGTAAAACGCTCTGCTAAAATTTCTATTTCTTTATCAAGCTGCAAAACACTTTCCATTTTACGCGGTAATTTAAACAACTCATCCGTAATATGTTGCTCTAAAACTTGATTTAGCTCAAATCGTCTTCCAATTGCAAGTACAAGTAACATAAGCGACACTAATTGCGTCGTAAACGCTTTTGTTGATGCCACGCCAATTTCTGGACCTGCGCGCGTCAGCAACACTAAGTCCGATTCACGCACTAGCGAACTTTCAGGCACATTACAAATAGCAAGAGTATATTTTGCACCTAAACGCTTTGCCTCTTTTAGCGCAGCTAAGGTATCTGCCGTTTCACCCGATTGGGAGATAGTCACAACCAACGTATCAAGTGCTAATACAGGATGACGATAGCGAAATTCACTTGCAACCTCAATACTACATGGCACACGAGCTAATTCCTCAAACCAATATCTTGCAACCAGTCCTGCATGATAGCTTGTTCCACACGCTAGAATTTGAATAGATTTTATTTGATCAAAAATTCGAGCCGCATCAAACCCAAATGCACTATCTTGCAAACGCTGCGCAATAAAACGTCCTTCTAAAGTTTGCGTAATCGCAAAAGGCTGCTCATAAATTTCTTTGAGCATGAAATGCCGATATTCCCCTTTTTCAACAGCATCGGCTTTTAATTGACTTTCTTTTGTATCTCGACTGACAACATTATTTTTGTCATCATAAATAATTAACGAATCAATTTTAATTTCAGCAACGTCCCCTTCCTCAAGGAATATAAAGCGTTGCGTCACAGGTAAAAGTGCCGTGACATCAGATGCAACAAAATATTCACCAATTCCCACGCCAATCACTAATGGACTCCCTTTACGTGCAATGATCAGCGTATCTGGCTCATCAGCACACATAATGGCTAATGCATATGCACCCTCCAATTTAGGCAATGTTTCCTTTACTGCTTGCAATAAATTATCACTTGTTTGGCGGGCGTGAAAAACCTCATGAACAATCACTTCAGTATCGGTTTCAGAAGTAAACGCATAATTATTTTTAAGTTGAGCGGCTTTGAGTTGTTCATAATTTTCAATAATGCCGTTATGAACGACAGCCACATTATTGCAACTAATATGTGGATGTGCGTTTGCGGTACTCGGTTTACCGTGCGTTGCCCAGCGCGTATGCGCAATTCCAATATGGCCAGACATAGGATTAGCTTTGAGTGAATCATCAAGTCCTTTCACTTTACCTAAAACTCGTTGACGCATAATCGTATGTTCATGAATAACAGCAAGACCTGCCGAATCATAACCTCGATATTCTAAACGCTTCAAACCTTCCAATAAAATAGGGATGACATTTCGTTGCGCGATACCTGCGACAATTCCACACATTATAATTTCTCCTTTTTAATTGGACGCTGCCAATTAGACACCGAAACCTGTTTCGCGCGACTGAGCGTTAATTGCCCTGCAGGCGTATCTTTTGTAATCGTCGAACCCGCTCCAATTGTCGCATTTTCTCCAACTGTTACAGGTGCTACTAATTGTGTGTTGGATCCAATAAATGCACCATCTTCAATAATGGTTTGCGATTTATTGACACCATCGTAGTTACAGGTAATTGTGCCTGCACCGATGTTAACTTTACGGCCAATAAGCGCATCGCCAATATAACTTAAATGATTAACTTTGCTGCCTTGTCCAATATGTGATTTTTTAATTTCCACAAAATTACCGATATGTGTATCACTGGCTAAAATGCTTTCAGGTCGAAGTCGAGCAAAAGGCCCAATACGACTATTTTGACCGATCACTGCATTTTCTATCACACAATTGGGTAAAATTTCTACATTATCGCCAATTATCGCATTTTTGATATTTACATTAGCTCCAATCTTAACATTGTTTCCAATTTTATTGTCGCCTTCAAAAACGACGTTTATATCAATTTCAACATCTTGCCCTAATTCAACAATATGTCCGCGCAAATCAAAACGTGCTGGATCACGCAACGTAGCGCCACGCTTCATAATTATCCCTGCTTGTTGTAATTGATAGACACGCTCTAATTGTGCTAATTGTAATTTATCATTTACACCCAAAACTTCATTTTCGCTTTCAGGCGAGCACGTTTCGATAATAAAGCTGTCAGCGACCGCCAAAGCAATAATATCTGTTAAATAATATTCACCCTGTGCGTTATTATTATTTAATTGTGCCAACCAATTTTTTAATGCGTATCCTTGCACGGCTAAAATTCCAGTATTGGCTTCTTTAATTAATTTTTCTGTTTCATTGGCATCCTTCTCTTCAACAATACGCAACACTTGATTATGTTCATTACGAACAATGCGACCATACCCTGTTGAGTTTTTTAAATTCACCGTAAGCAGCGACAAGGTTTTCTCGTTTACATTTGACAGCAATTTTTGCAATGTATTTTCTTGAAGTAGTGGTACATCACCGTATAGAATCAGTACTGTTGCCTCTGAATCAATTTCATCTGCCACTTGCTGCACAGCATGCCCAGTCCCTAATTGCTGTAGTTGCTCAACCCAATGAATTGATGAATTTAAGAATGTACTTTTCACCAGATCAGCGCCATGCCCAATAACAACATGTATGGCATTGTTTTCAAATTTTTCACTTAAATCATATACGTGACGCAATAATGATTTGCCGCCAATGGAATGCAAAACTTTTGGGTATTGCGAACACATTCGCGTTCCTTTACCTGCAGCGAGAATAATTGTAGTAAGAGTCATTTTCTTTTGTGTGTAAAGTAAACAAAAAAACCCGATAGCGTAGAACGTTATCGGGCTTTTATCTAAGACAGGGCGATAACTGGATAGTTACCCGCCGCGTTTTCTAAATCTTTCGAGTGTGCGCAACTGCATTACCGCTTGGAATAAATCATTTTCAGCGGTTGCATAATCAACTCTGCTTGTTTTATCCGATAAAATTTCTTCTGCTCTCATTTTCGCTTCAAGAGCAGCGGCCTCATCAATATCTTTAGCACGAATAGCTGTATTTGCTAAAACCGATACAACATGTGGCTGTACTTCGAGTAAACCACCAGAAATAAAAAACGAATAACTTTCCGTACTGCTGATTTTAACACGCACTTCACCCGGATTGAGCTTAGTAATTAACGGCGCGTGACGCGGTGAAATACCGACCTCTCCTTCTTCAGCTGGTGCAAATACCATTTCAGCCAAACCAGAAAAGATCTCTTTTTCCGCACTCACGATGTCTACATGCACTAACATGGTCATCTTTTGTTACCTAAAATTTATAAAGTTAGTAGACAACATAGGTACATAGCGCGATTAACGCGAAATTTAATTTCGCGTCTCTCACCTTACGCCTTCATTCCTTTTGCTTTTTCCAACGCTTCGTCAATGGTACCTACCATGTAAAACGCTTGTTCTGGAATGCTATCATATTCACCAGCAAGAATACCTTTAAATCCTGCAATAGTATCTTTTAAAGATACATATTTACCAGGTGATCCAGTGAAGACTTCTGCAACAAAGAACGGTTGTGATAAGAATCGCTGAATTTTACGCGCTCTTGCAACAAGTAATTTATCTTCTTCAGATAATTCATCCATACCCAAAATCGCAATAATATCGCGCAATTCTTTATAGCGTTGTAATGTACCTTGCACGCTACGCGCAACTTCATAATGCTCTTGACCAATAACGAGTGGATCTAACTGACGACTGGTTGAATCAAGAGGATCGATAGCTGGATAAATACCTAATTCTGCAATTTGACGTGACAATACAACGGTCGCATCTAAATGCGCGAAGGTAGTTGCAGGTGACGGATCGGTTAAATCGTCAGCAGGAACATAAACAGCTTGAATTGACGTAATTGAACCTGTTTTCGTTGATGTAATACGCTCTTGCAACACACCCATCTCTTCAGCTAGTGTAGGTTGATACCCAACCGCAGAAGGCATACGACCAAGCAACGCTGAAACTTCCGTACCCGCTAAGGTATAACGATAAATATTATCAACAAAGAACAATACGTCACGTCCTTCATCACGGAAATATTCCGCCATCGTCAAGCCTGTTAACGCTACACGTAAACGGTTACCGGGTGGCTCATTCATTTGACCGTATACTAACGATACTTTATCAATAACGTTTGAGTCGGTCATTTCATGATAAAAGTCGTTACCTTCACGAGTTCTTTCACCAACACCCGCAAAGACAGAGTATCCACTGTGCTCGATAGCAATGTTACGAATCAATTCCATCATGTTTACGGTTTTGCCTACACCCGCACCACCGAATAAACCGACTTTACCACCTTTTGTAAATGGACAAACCAAATCAATAACTTTAATACCTGTTTCAAGCAATTCATTTGCAGCTGCTTGCTCAGCGTAACTCGGTGCATCACGATGAATTGCCCAACGTGTTTTTTCACCAATAGGACCTTTTTCATCAATAGGATCACCCAACACATTCATAATGCGTCCTAGTGTTTCCTGACCAACTGGAACTGAAATAGGAGCGTTAGTATTTGTCACTTCTAAACCGCGACTCAAACCATCTGTAGTTCCCATTGCAATTGCACGGGCAACACCATCACCTAATTGCTGTTGTACTTCTAATACTAAATGCTTACCTTCTACAATCAAGGCATCATATACTTTTGGCAACTCGTCGCGCGGAAACTCCACGTCAACAACAGCGCCGATAATTTGAACAATTTTACCGCTCATAAAAATTCGTCCTCAAAACAACCCTACTCTAGGGAAAATTATTTTTTTGAAAATCTCGAAACACCCCCATAACTCTATGAGGGAACACTACGCTACTTACTTAATCACGAACTTAAACAGCGGCTGCACCAGCGACAATTTCTGAAATTTCCTGAGTAATAGCGGCCTGTCTAGCTTTGTTATAAATCAATTGCAATTCTTTAATTAAGTTACCTGCATTATCCGAAGCACTCTTCATTGCAACCATTCGAGCAGCTTGCTCACAAGCATTATTTTCAACTAATCCTTGATAAACAATTGACTCTACATATCGCGTCAACAAATGATCCAATACCTCTTTAGCATCAGGTTCATATATATAATCCCAGTGCCGACTACTCAATTGTTCATCTAAATCACTCGGTACAATAGGCAAAAGCTGATCAATTGTAGGATGCTGCGTCATGGTATTCACAAAACCATTGCTCACTAGGTGCAGTTCGTCAATTTCACCCTGTACATAAGCATCCAACATCAATTTTATAACACCTATAATATCATTTAGATGCGGAGTATCACCAAGTTTTGCAACATGACCTATTACTTTGATTTTTTTAAGCCCTCCAAAAAAACCATAAGCTTTTGATCCCACAGTACATACATCAACCTCAATACCCGCACTATCCCAATGTTTTAGTTGGGTTAACACTTTTCTAAATAAATTAGAATTTAGACCGCCACACAGTCCACGATCTGAGCTAATTGCAATAATACCAACTCGCTTAACATCACGTTTAACGAGAAATGAATGCTTATATTCAGGATTAGCATGAGCAAGATGTTTTATAATCTTTGCTATTTTCTTAGAATATGGACGTGTTGCCAACATTCTATCCTTCGTTTTACGCATTTTGCTTGCAGCAACCATTTCCATGGCGCGAGTAATCTTCTGTGTATTCTTAATACTGCTAATCTTTGTGCGTATCTCTTTACCAACAGCCATAAGAAGACCTTTTTACCAACTGTGAGTTTTTACAAACGTTTCAATGCCTGATCGAATGCTTGAGCCAATTTCATTATTGAAATCACCCGTTGCATTAATTGAGTCCATTAATTCCGTATGTTCCGATTTAAAATATGAAAGCAACGCAGCTTCAAAATCCAAAACTTTATTCACTTCAATATTATCAAGGAAGCCTTCATTAGCGGCAAACAGTGAAACACCCATTTGCGCTACAGACATCGGAGAATATTGCTTTTGCTTCATTAATTCAGTTACGCGTTGACCACGTTCAATTTGCTTACGTGTACTTTCATCTAAATCGGAAGCAAATTGAGCAAAAGCAGCTAATTCACGATATTGAGCTAAATCTAAACGCGTACCACCACCCAATTTTTTGATGATCTTTGTTTGTGCTGCGCCACCTACTCGAGACACTGACAATCCAGCATTAACAGCAGGTCGAATACCAGAGTTAAACAAATTACTTTCTAAGAAGATTTGACCATCCGTAATCGAAATTACGTTAGTTGGAACGAAAGCTGATACGTCGCCGCCTTGTGTTTCAATAATTGGCAGTGCAGTTAATGATCCTGTTTTACCGGTCACACGCCCATTAGTCAACTTTTCAACTTCTTTTGCATTGATACGTGACGCACGTTCAAGTAAACGTGAATGCAAATAGAAAACATCACCAGGATAAGCTTCACGACCTGGCGGTCTTCTTAACAATAATGATACCTGACGATAAGCCCATGCTTGCTTGGTTAAATCATCGTAAATAATTAACGCATCTTCACCTTGATCACGGAAAAACTCACCCATGGTACAACCAGTGTAAGGTGCGATAAATTGAAGTGCCGCTGATTCTGATGCTGATGCAACTACAATAATTGTATGTGCAAGCGCATCATGCTCTTCCAATTTACGAACAACATTGGCAACCGACGAGCGTTTTTGACCAATCGCCACATAGATACATTTAATTCCAGTACCTTTTTGATTGATAATTGCATCAACTGCAATAGCAGTTTTACCTGTTTGTCTATCACCAATGATTAATTCACGTTGACCACGACCTACAGGAATCATAGAGTCAATTGATTTCAATCCTAATTGCACAGGTTGATCGACAGATTGACGAGCAATTACACCCGGTGCGATTTTTTCGATAGGGGAAGTTTCAACACAATTGATTGGCCCTTTGCCATCAATCGGATTACCTAGCGCATCAACAACGCGACCTAAAAGAGCCTCACCTACTGGCACTTCCAGAATTTTCCCGGTACATCTAACTGTATCGCCTTCAGAAATATGTTGATAAGCACCTAGAATAACCGCACCGACAGAGTCTCTTTCTAAATTAAGTGCCATACCAAAAGTATGATCAGGAAACTCTAACATTTCCCCTTGCATAGCTTGAGAAAGACCGTGAATTCTCACAATCCCGTCAGTTACGCTGACAACGGTGCCTTCTGTGTGTACTTGTGTGCTTAAGTCGAAGTTTTCGATCTTCTTTTTAATCAGATCACTGATTTCAGATGGATTTAATTGCATGTGGTTTTCTCGCTCTAAATTTAGAGTCTTTGTGCTAATTGTTGAAGTTGCCCTCTAATCGAACCGTCAATTACTTGATCACCTGCTCGAACTAGAACGCCACCTATTAATGACGAATCAACAACGACTTTCATGTTGACTTTTTTGCCAAAGTTTTTTTCAAGCACTTCATTAAAATGCTGTTTAGATTCTTTGGTAAAAGCATAAGCAGTCGTCACATCAATATCGATAAAGCCTTCATCTTCTGCTTTATATGTTTCAAATAATTCCACAATAAAGGGAATTAGGTTCAACCTATTATTTTCAATAAGTAGCTTTAATAAATTGCTACCTTCTTGATCAAGCTGATCAGCACAGATATCTAATAATAATGTAAGCAACCTAGCTCTTCCAACTTTAGGATCATCAATCATCCCAAATATTGCATTATCATTCAATACTGCCGCCAAAAAAGATAAATTCTTTGACCATTTCTTAGATGAATTTGTTTCTTTTGCACGCTTAAATACGGCAACAGCGTAAGGTCTTGCCAATGTCGCTATTTCGTTCATGACGTTTAGCCTAATTGGTTAGAAACTTTATTAAGAATATCTTGGTGTTTAGCTTTATCGATTTCTGCACCTAAAATTTGTTGCGCAGCTGCCAAAGCTAATGATGTTACTTCTTGACGTAATCCGTCTTTTGCTTGCTGAATTTCTTGATCAATTTGTGCTTTTGCAGACAAAATTAAACGCTCACCTTCATGTTTCGCATTTTCTTTTGATTCTTCCACAATTTCATTAGCACGCTTTTGAGCAAGCGATACAATCTCAGCCGAACGATCCTTAGCTTCTTTCAGAACAATAATAGCCTTTTTTTCAGCCAATACAATTTGCTCTTGCCCTTTTTCTGCAGCTGCTAAACCGTCAGCAATCTTCTTTTTTCTTTCTTCTAAAGAGTCAAATAACGGTGGCCAAATGTACTTCATGGTAAACCATACCAGAAGTGCAAAGGTAATCATTTGCCCAATCAGAGTAGCATTGATACTCACGATGCGTTCCTATTGTTGCGATTAAAAAAAAACAGCATTTAACCTGCTGCATCCTTTACTGCTGATAAGAATGGATTTGCAAAAGTGAAGAACAAAGCCAAACCAACGCCAATCATTGTTACCGCGTCCAATAAACCCGCAACAACGAACATTTTTACTTGTAACATAGGCACCATTTCAGGTTGACGCGCTGCGCCTTCCAAAAATTTACCACCAAGCAAACCGAAACCAATAGCAGTTCCTAACGCGCCTAAACCTAAAACCAAACCTACTGCTATAGCAGTCATACCCTGCACATCAGCAATCAATTTTGCGAGTTCCATAATACCTCCAACGTATTGTTATAAAAAAATGTAAAAAAATAAAAAGTAAACTGAATTAAAATAATATGTTTGAATTATTTTAATGATCTTCATGTGCCATACTGAGATAAACAATGGTCAGCACCATAAAAATGAACGCTTGAAGTGTAATAATCAAAATATGGAAAATTGCCCATGGAAAACTTAATAATGGTTGAATATACCAAGGTAGCAGTGCAATCAATATAAAAATCAATTCCCCCGCATATAAGTTACCAAATAAACGAAGTGCTAATGAGATAGGCTTCGCAATCTCTTCAACCAACTTCAACAGCAAGTTAAATGGCGTCAACCAAGGACCAAAAGGCTGAAACATCAATTCTTTTGCAAAACCGATTGGACCTTTAACTTTAATACTGTAGAAAATAATTAAACAAAATACCGAGATTGACATTGCAAATGTTGCATTCAAATCTGTACTTGGCACAACCCGCAAGTATTCAACCCCCATCAAACCTGCAATTCCAGGCAAGATATCAACTGGGAATAAATCCATAAAGTTAAACAAAAACACCCAACAAAAGATCGTTAATGCTAAAGGCGCAATTAATTGACTCTTACCATGGAATGTATCTTTGACTTGACCATCCACGAACTCAATCAAAAGCTCTGCAAAATTCTGCACTAACCCTGGCACGCCTGATGTTGCTTTGTCTGCTGCTCGTTTAAAAAACCATACAAAAATCGCACCTAATACAACCGAGAAAAATAATGTATCAAGATTTAAACGCCAAAACCCCTCACCCACACTCAATGATGTTAAATGGTGAATAATATAACCGGTTGCCCCTTGGGCGGCGTGTGCTTCTGTACTCATTGTTCCTCACTTAATTTTTAACTTAATAACTTAACGCATGAGTAGTGCGAACCAAAAAACCGATAACGCACTCACATAACATGTTAACAGCGGTAATAATTTTATATCTGGCATTTTGTACACGAGAAAGAACAGTATAACTGTCATGAAAAGCTTAATTGACTCACTCGCATAGAAAGAATTTATGAATTTTTTTGCCTCTAACTTGAATGATCGTACCAAACGTATACCTAAATAGGCATTTGGAATAATCGCAACCAACCCACCTAAAAATGCAAACTTTCCATTTACCTCATCTAACGTTAATGTATAACTCACACTAACAACCAACGTTATTAAAATTTGATATGCAATAATTTTAATAATTAATGATGCGTTTGCAATCATAAATTGAATTTAAAAGGCTAAATATATTCTGGTGATTATATAGAGCGAATCATGTTAAATCAAGGCAGTTTCAAGATTGATTGATTTTTTAGTTAAACTATTTTACTTAAAATACCATTGAGTTCTTCTTGATTAGTGTAGAAAAAAACCAATTTTCCACTTCCATTTTTTTTACTTTCCACTTTTAGCCTACCGTCAAACTTAAGATCTAATTCAGCCTGAAATTGTGTAGTTTGTGTATCAATGCGCGTTGCGTCATCCATCTGCTTCGGATTCAATATACCTTTTACTAACTGCTCCGTTAATCGCACCGACAAACCTTGATTAACTATTTTGCGTGCTACTAAAATTTGTTGCTCTCCAACCAAAGACAGTAATGCTCGCGCATGCCCCATATCCAATTGATTGTTCAACAACATTTTCTTTACTTCTGGCTGTAATTCCAACAAACGCAACAAATTTGTAATCGTGGTTCTTGATTTCCCGACAGCATCTGCAACTTGTTGATGTGTCATAGTAAATTCTGTTAATAAACGATGTAGCGCCTCTGCTTCCTCTAACGCATTTAAATCTTCTCGCTGGATATTCTCAATCAACGCAATGGCAATAGCGGTGCGATCATCCATTTCTTTAATAATGACAGGCACATGATGCAAACCGGCAATCTGAGCTGCTCGCCATCTGCGCTCGCCAGCAATAATTTCATAGCGCCCATGTGAAATACTACGCACAATAATAGGCTGAACAATCCCTTGCATCGCAATTGAATTCGCTAATTCCTGAAGCTTTTCTTGGTTTATATCTCTACGCGGCTGATATTTTCCACGCTGCAACACGTCTATGGGCAGTGAATGACTTCCTATTTCATCATTTGATGTACTGGGCATTTCACCCAAGAGTGCATCCAAACCACGCCCTAAGCCTCGTTTTTTTACATTCATGATAATGTTGAGTTATGTGTATTAAAAAAATCGAGTTGTTGAACTAATTGTTCAAATCTATCGAGCAATTGCTGTAGTTGTTGCGCTTCTAGAAGCAGTTGTTCCTTCTGCTGTACAAGTAAATTTTTTTGTTCAAGTTTTAACGATACGTTTTTTTCACTAGGCACTTCACTAAGTAAAGCCTCAAGTCCGCGACCTAAACGTGGTGCTTTAGTTGCCATTTTCACCTGCCGCATTCGCTAATATTTCTTTTGCTAACGCCATGTAAGCTATAGCACCCCTAGAGCTTTTGTCATAATTAAGCACGGGCAAACCATGACTTGGCGCTTCTGCAACACGGATATTACGTGGAATACAAACTTTAAACACATCCGTTCCAAAATAACGAATCAACTGCTCAGACACATCTTTTGTTAAACGATTTCTATCGTCAAACATCGTCCGTAAAATACCTTCTAAATGCAAAGTTTTATTGACCGTATTTTGAATATTTTTCAATGTACTCATTAAAGCTGAAATTCCCTCTAGCGCGTAATACTCGCATTGCATTGGAATAAGCAAGCTATTTGCCGCCACCATCGCATTAAGCGTCAACATATTGAGTGATGGGGGGCAATCAATAAGTATATAATCATAATTTGATTTAATTTTTTCTAATGCATGAGCAAGACGTAATTCCTTCCGCTCAGCCTGCATCAATTCAACTTCCGCAGCAGTTAAATCTGCATTTCCCGCAATCACATCAAATTTCAACGAGGGCAAATGAATAACAGTTTGTGATGCCTCAACCACTTCCATTAACAAATCATAACCAGAATGCGTAATATCATGTTTATCTATCCCGCACCCCATTGCTGCGTTACCTTGCGGATCTAAATCGACAAGCAATACTCGCTTTTTTAATGAGGCCAGTGACGCTGCCAAATTGACACTAGTGGTTGTCTTTCCGACGCCACCTTTTTGATTTGTAATGGCAATAATTTTTCCCACGTTTTCTCCTCAACTGTTAAGAAACTTGTATTTTAACTAAACAACGCTCGGCTTCAATGTGCGGTACGTGAAGCGGTATCAAGGTTGTGTTTGCACTAATACCAATCAATTCCTCTTGAGGAACCTGACCTTTCATGCAAAGTAACACGCCTTTTTCACCTAAAACATGTTGCGTTAATTCAATAATATCGGGCAAACTTGCAAAAGCACGCGTCAGCACCATATCAAACTTTTTTTCTGATACAAACGTTTCAATGCGACTGTGAGTCACATTAACATTAGGCAATTTTAGCTCCAATATCGCTTGCTGAACAAAACGTGTTTTTTTTGCGTTACTGTCTATTAAGTGAAATGTAATATCAGGTCGGCAAATGGCGAGCGGGATTCCCGGCAAGCCAGCACCTGTCCCCACATCCATAATGCGTTGACCTTCTAAGTACGGCAAAATAGCAAGACTGTCAAGCAAATGTAAATTCACCATATCTTGACGATAACGAATGGCAGTCAAATTATAGGCTTTATTCCATTTCTCTATTAAATAAATAAATGCCAACAATTTAGATACCATCTCATCGCTAACCGAAATATTTAGCACACTTAAACCATCACATAATAATTTTTCGTCTTGATTCATGCCGCTTTCTTTTTCAAATGCACCAATAATAATGAAATAGCCGCTGGCGTAATTCCTTGCATTCGCGAAGCTTGCCCTAACGTTTCTGGGCGTTGTTTTTGTAATTTCTCGGACACTTCATTTGATAATCCTGACACCGCTTTATAATCTAACGTAGTCGGTAATTTCAAATGATCATAACGCAGAGATTTATCTATATCTGCCTGTTGCCGAGTGATATAGCCTTGATATTTCGATTGAATTTCAACTTGCTCTGCGACATCATCCGCAAACTCGTGACCATCATCTAAAAACGATAACAAGTTTTTAATATCGACTTCTGGTCTACGCAATAACTCAGTTAAATTTGCTTCTTTGTTTAATGATTTACCCCAAAATTGCTCTACTTTTTGCGCATTTTCAGTATCCGTGTGAATCCATTTTTGTTTTAAATTTTGCTGCAATTTGTCAATG
>Ga0209033_1000359_pt1 | contig 26017 bp, 20 predicted proteins | sample LauGreFa1BDMLBDN_2_FD_188218 | JGI IMG/M metagenome (GOLD analysis project Ga0209033, IMG submission 188218) | Freshwater lake microbial communities from Lake Michigan, USA - Fa13.BD.MLB.DN (SPAdes) (version 2) | ecosystem: Environmental > Aquatic > Freshwater > Lake | place: Lake Michigan, USA...
CGCTCAGCGGGATGCGAACGGCAGACCCGCGGTTGTTGATTGACCACGACGGCATCATCGGCACATAGGCCTCGGGTCGGAAGCGGCGATAGGAGTTCGGGCCTGGCGCGCAGATCGCCATGCCTTCCCCCAGGGTGGCGAGGACCCCGCCAATGGCATGGCGGAGGGTGGGGTTCTCGAGCCGGCCTTCGGCATCGGCATCCGGGCAGGCGAAGATGTTCTCGCCGCCGGCGGTCTCGACACTGGCGTGGACATGCAGCCCGGAGCCCGCCATGTCGCGATAGGGCTTGGCCATGAAGGTGGCGTCCCAGCCGTACTCTCGGGCGATCGCGCGGACCGCCCGCTTGAAGCGAATGGCCTGATCGCAGGCCAGCAGGGCGTCGCGTTGATGGTTGAGGTTGACCTCGAACTGACCCGCTCCGTACTCCGCAAGTGCCCCGGTGACCGGAATATTCTGGAGTCGGCAGACTTCGTCTATTCGGGATAAAACCTCAGAGTATTCATTAAGATCCGTCATAGAGTTTATCTGCTGCTTGAACTCTCGGCGACCCGCTTTGGGCAGGGGCGGCGGTTGCGGCAGACCATCTGAACGGCGTTCGCGATCGATGAAATAGAACTCGTACTCGACGGCCACCACCGGTGTCAGATTGAGCCGGTGGAACCGGTCGAGCACTTTGACGAGCACATGCCTCGGATCGCCGAAGAAGGGGCGACCGTCGCTCTCGTACATGGACACCTGAGCCTGGGCGATGCCGCCCGACAACCAGGGCACCGGGACGAGTGAGTCGGGCAGGGGGCGACAGGGTCGGTCCGCATCGCCGTCATCGAACCCGAGCCCGGTGGCCTCCGAGGTACCACCACGAACATCGAGCGCGAACATTGATCCGGGCAGCGGCAGACCGTCCGTGAAGATCTTGGACACGCCGGCCCGATCGATGCGCTTGCCGCGCTCGACGGTGTTCAGATCGCTCAGGAAGATATCGACATGGCGCACCTCTGGGTGTGCCTCGAGAAACCGATTGAGCTCGGCATGGGTCATGTGGGGTCTGCCGGAGAGAGGGCGACGTGGAGTGTCGCTGGGCGTCGGAGGATACCTGTCTCGCACGATCTTCCGCAATGCAGACCTATACAAAACAATGGCTTAAGAGATATTTCTAGTAAAATCATAAGCCGAAACAGCCCGATCTGTGGTCTAATACTTGCGCGGTTTGCATCACTCGCGACCGCAACCCTCGTATGTCGCTGCGGCCCATTATTGGAATTCCTGCCGATCGTCGCATGGTCGGCCCCCACCCGTTTCACATGGTCGGGGAGAAGTATGCGCATGCGGTGTCGCGCGCCGCCGGAGCGCTGCCCTTGCTCGTGCCCGTCCTGCCTGAGCCGCTCGAGATCGCCGAGTTGCTGGCTCACCTCGATGGCCTGCTGCTGCCGGGTAGCCCGTCCAATGTCGAGCCGCACCACTACGACGAGGGTCCGAGCGAGCCGGGGACCTTGCACGATCCTGAGCGTGATGCGACGACACTGCCGCTGATTCGCGCAGCGATCGAGTCGGGCGTGCCGCTGCTTGGGCTCTGTCGGGGCTTTCAAGAACTGAACGTCGCTCTAGGCGGTGCGCTGTGGCAGAAGGTTCACGAGGTCCCGGGCCTGCAGGACCATCGCGAAGACAAGAGCGCGCCGCTCGATTTGCAATACGCGCCCGTGCACGAGGTGTACCTCGAGCCCGGTCCGATGCGTGATTGGGCGGGGGGGCGTGATCGGATTCGGGTGAACTCCCTGCATGGTCAGGGCGTCAAACGACTGGCCCCGGGCTTGCGCATCGAGGCCACGGCCCCCGATGGGCTCATCGAGGCCTTCTGTCTGCCCGATGCCCCGACGTTCACTCGGGCGGTTCAGTGGCACCCCGAGTGGCGGGTGATGGCCAACGAGTTTTCCGTGGCGCTGTTCACCGCGTTTGGTGACGCAGCCCGCGCCCGCGCGGCCCGCAAGGCCGCGCGTTACCGAGGTTAATGTCATGAGCGATCCGATTTCGACGTTTTTCAAAGAGCACAACATCCAGGAAGTCGAGGCCATCGTCCCCGACATGGCCGGCATCGCGCGCGGCAAGGTCATGCCTGCGCAGAAGTTCCAGGGCGATCAGGGCATGCGCTTGCCGGAGAGCATCTTCCTGCAGACCGTCACCGGGGATTACCCCGAGGAAACCTCGGCGGCGATGAGTCCGGCCGAGATCGACATTATTCTGAAGCCCGACCCGCGCACGGTGCGGCGCGTTCCGTGGACCCCCGAGCCTACGGCACAGGTCATCCACGATTGCTTCTACAGCGATGGCCGGCGCGTCAGGATGGCGCCGCGGGAAGTGCTCAAGCACGTGCTCGATCTGTATGCGCAGCGGGGCTGGGACCCGGTGGTGGCCCCCGAGCTCGAGTTCTACCTCGTCGAACCGAACATCGATGCCGACTACCCCTTGAAGCCGCCGATCGGCCGCTCGGGGCGCGCTGAACCCGGCCGCCAGTCGTACAGCATCGCGGCGGTCAACGAGTTCGACCCTTTGTTCGATGACGTCTACCAATTCTGCGAAGACCAGGACATCGCCATCGACACGCTGATCCATGAAGATGGCCCGGCGCAGATGGAAATCAATCTGTTGCACGGCAACGCGCTCGATCTTGCCGATCAGGCGTTCATGTTCAAGCGCACGGCGCGTGAGGCGGCGCTGCGTCACAAGATGTACGCGACGTTCATGGCCAAACCGCACGCCAAGGAGCCGGGCAGCGCGATGCACATCCACCAGAGCATCGTCGATGCCAAGACCCGCAAGAACGTCTTTTCGGCGGCCGATGGCACGCCGACCTCGTTGTTCTTCGCGCACATCGCCGGCTTGCAGCGCTACCTGCCCGCCGCCATGGCACTGCTGGCACCGAACGTGAACTCCTACCGGCGCATCAGCCGTTTCCAGGTGGCACCGATCAACGTGCACTGGGGCTACGACAACCGCACGGCTGGACTGCGCGTGCCGATGTCAGGTCCCGAGGATCGGCGCGTCGAGAACCGCCTGGCCGGTGCCGATGCCAACCCGTATCTGGCGAGCGCGGCCTCGCTCGCCTGCGGCTATCTCGGCATGGTGCAGGGGCTTTCGCCGACCGACCCGATCACGGGCAGTGCGCACGATTTACCGTTCTCGTTGCCGCGCAGTCTCGATGAGGCGATTCGTTTGCTGCGTGAGTGCGAGCCGCTGATCGAGATCTTCGGAGACTCCTTCGTGTCGGCGTTTACGCTCGTCAAGGAGGCCGAGTACGAGGTCTTCCTGCAGGTCATCAGCTCCTGGGAACGTGAGCACTTGCTGCTGAACGTGTAATCGCGCAGTACCATGGGCGCATGACCCGCACCGCCGACTGGCAGGCGCTCGACGCCGCTCATTACCTGCACCCGTTCACTGATCACCAGGCGCTCGCCCGCAAGGGCACGCGAGTGATCACCCGCGCCGAGGGCGTCTACCTCTGGGACTCGGAGGGGCGACGCATTCTCGATGGCATGTCGGGGCTCTGGTGCGTGGCGCTCGGCTATGGTCGTCGCGAGCTCGCCGAGGCGGCGTATCGGCAGATGCTCGAGCTGCCGTACTACAACAGCTTTTTCCAATGCGCGAATCCGCCCGCCATCGAACTGGCTGCCAAGCTCGCCGAAGTCGCGCCGCCACAGTTCAAGCGCAGTTTTTTCTCGAGTTCGGGCAGTGAGTCGAACGACACGCTCGTGCGCCTGGTGCGTCGCTACTGGGAGCTGCGCGGGCAGCCGCAGCGGCGGGTGATCATCAGCCGTTGGAACGGCTACCACGGCAGCACCATGGCCGGTGCCTCGCTCGGCGGCATGAAAGCGATGCACGCGCAAGGTGGACTGCCCATCCCGGGCATCGTGCACATCGGTCAGCCGTACTGGTTCGAGTGCGGCGGTGAGCTCACCGCCGAGGAATTTGGCCTGCAGGCCGCCCGTGAGCTCGAACAAAAAATCCTGGAGTTGGGGCCGGAGAACGTAGCTGCCTTTATCGGTGAGCCCGTGCAGGGCGCAGGCGGGGTGATCATTCCCCCGACGACCTACTGGCCCGAGATCCAGCGCATCGTCGACCGCTACGGCATCCTGCTCGCCTCGGATGAGGTGATCTGCGGCTTTGGACGTACGGGGCAGTGGTTCGGTTGCGAGCACTACGGTACCCGGCCCGACTTCATGACGCTCGCCAAGGCGATTACCTCGGGCTACGTGCCGCTGGGTGCGCTCATGGTCAGCGACCGCGTCGCCGATGTTTTGATCGCCGAAGGCGGTGAGTTTGCCCACGGCTACACCTATTCGGGCCATCCGGCTGCAGCGGCTGTGGCGCTCGCCAACCTCGAAATCATGCAACGTGAGCGGGTCATTGAGCGGGTACGCGACACGCTGACCCCGTATTGGGCGACGCGTTGGGCGGAACTGGGGGACCATCCGCTCGTTGGGGAGGCGAGGTCCTTGGGTCTCTTCGGAGCCCTGGAGCTCGTACCGCGCAAACCCTCCCGTAAATTCTTTCCAGAGCGGGGCAGCGTCGGGACCCGTGCCCGGGATCTGGCCATTGGCAACGGGCTCGTCATGCGCGCCGTGTGGGACACCCTGATCGTGGCGCCACCGCTCGTGATCCGCGAGTCGGAGATCGACGAGCTCGTCGAGAAGGCTCGTCTGACCCTCGACCAGCTCCGTGATGCACTGCATCGGGACGGGCTCGTCTGAGCTCAGCGCGCCGCGGCCTTTCCTGCACGGCGTCGCTGCGCTATAAAAGCGGCAGGTGCCCGCCGAGGCACCGTTTCCTGCCCCTAACTACGCTCACAGGGAGAGATCCGCACCATGATCAAATCGGTCCGATCCGCAGCGCTTGCCGTCGCGGTGGCCGCCGCGCTTGTCGGCTGCAGCAGCAGCAAGCCGGTGGAGAAGCTCAACGTCTACAACTGGTCGGACTATATCGACGAGTCCGTCATTACCGATTTCGAAAAGGAAACCGGCATCGACGTCACGTACGATGTCTTCGACTCGAACGAGGTGCTCGAGACCAAGTTGCTGGCGGGCAGCACGGGCTATGACATCGTGGTGCCGTCGGCGTCGTTCCTCGAGCGTCAGATCAAGGCAGGCATCTTTCAGAAGCTCGACAAGGCTCAACTGCCCAACCTTAAGAACCTCGATTCCGAGATCACCGCGCAGATCGCGCGACACGATCCCGGCAACGAGCACTCGGTGAACTATCTTTGGGGAACCTCGGGCGTCGGCTACAACGTTGGCAAGATCAAGGAGCGCATGGCGGACGCGCCGGTCGACAGCTTCGCCATGTTCTATGATCCGAAGGTGGTTGCGAAGTTCGCAGACTGCGGCGTGTCGATCCTCGATGCGCCCTCCGAAGTGCTCGGTACCGTGCTCATTTACCTCGGCAAGGATCCGAACAGCGAGAACCCTGAGGATCTCGCAGCCGCCGAAAAGGTGCTGATGTCCATCCGTCCGTTCGTCAAATACGTCCACTCGTCGAAGTACATCGACGATCTGGCCAACGGCGAGATTTGCCTGACGCTCGGCTGGTCGGGCGACGTGCTGCAGGCGCGTGACCGCTCGGCCGAAGCCAAGAATGGCGTCGAGGTGGCGTACAAAATCCCGCGTGAGGGTGCGGTGATGTTCTTCGATATGCTCGCGATCCCTAAGGATGCGAAGAACGTCAAGAACGCGCACATCTTTATCAACTACCTGTTGCGACCGGAAGTTGCTGCCAAGAACACCAACTACGTCAACTTTGCCAACAGCAACGCGGCGTCGGCCACCTTGGTCAATCCCGAAGTGCTCAACGACCCTGGCGTCTACCCGACGGCCGATGTGAAGCCGAAGCTCAACGTGGATCTGGCCGAGAGCGATGCGTTCACGCAGTTGCTGACGGCCGCGTGGACCCGTTTCAAGGCGGGCAGCTGATCCGCGAGTTCTACGCAGATCGTGCGGCGGGGTCGGGCTACGACCTCGCCGCCGGTTGACCCATAAAAAGATTTGCCCGCACAGGGGAGCGAGATGGCCGAGCGGGTTGTCGATCGACAGAACCAATATTTGCGGATCGAGAGCGTCACCAAGCGCTTTGGTGATTTCGTCGCCGTCGATAACGTCTCGTTAAGCATTTTCAAGGGCGAAATTTTCTGTCTGCTGGGTGGTTCGGGCTGCGGCAAGACGACGCTGCTGCGCATGCTGGCAGGGTTCGAGTCGCCCACATCCGGTCGCATCTTGATCGATGGGCAGGACATGTCGGGCATCCCGCCGTACGAGCGTCCGGTCAACATGATGTTCCAGTCGTATGCCTTGTTCCCGCACATGACGGTAGCGGCCAACGTGGCATTTGGTCTCGAGCAGGAGGGCGTGGCCCGCCCTGAGATCGAGCGGCGCGTGCGCGAGATGCTCGATATCGTCAAGCTCGGCGAATTCGCCAAGCGTAAGCCGCATCAGCTCTCGGGTGGCCAGCGTCAGCGAGTGGCGCTCGCGCGGGCACTCGTCAAGAAGCCCAAGTTGCTGTTGCTGGATGAACCGCTCGGAGCACTCGACAAGAAGCTGCGTGAGCACACGCAGTTCGAGTTGATCAATCTCCAGGAGCAACTCGGCGTCACCTTCGTGGTCGTCACCCACGATCAGGAGGAGGCGATGACCCTGGCCTCGCGCATCGGTGTGATGAACAAGGGGCAGATCGTGCAAGTCGGCACGCCGACCGAGATCTACGAGTTCCCGAACTCACGCTTCGTCGCGGATTTCATCGGCTCGGTCAATATGTTCGAGGGTCGACTCATCGAGGACGAGCCGGGACACGTGCGGATCCGCTGTGACGATCTCGATACCACCGTCTTCGTCAGTCATGGCATCAGCGCGGCACCGGATGCCCGCGTGTTCGTGGCGATTCGGCCCGAGAAGATCGAAATGACCCGAGGGCAGGCGGCCGAGGGCGAAAATTGCGTGGGCGGCGTGGTGCGTGAAATAGCCTATATGGGTGACATGTCCGTGTATCTGGTGCGACTCGACGGTGGGCGCACCGTGCGGGTGACCATACCGAATATCGAACGGCACGAAGAGCGCATCGTGTGGGACGAGCGTGTGGTGCTCCGCTGGCAGCCGTCCAGTCCGGTCGTGCTGACCCAATAGCAGGCCGTGGCCACGTCAACCTTCGCTGCAGTGTCTACGGCGCTCTCCGCCGGACGGAGACTTGTCACCGCAGTGCCGTATTTCTGGCTCGCGGTGTTCTTCGCGGTGCCGTTCGCAATCGTCTTCAAGATCTCGTTCTCATACATGGTGCCCGCGCAGCCGGGTTACGCGCCGCTGTTCGAGTGGCTGGAGGAGTCGCGCCGTCTGGTCGCCACCTTCAATCTCGCCAACTATCAGGTGCTGTTACAGGACAGTCTGTACCTCAACACGTTTCTGTATTCGCTGAAGGTGGCGGCGATCTCGACGGTGCTGTGTCTGCTGCTGGGCTACCCCATGGCCTATGCGATCGCTCGGTCGGCACCGACGACACGGAATCTCTTTTTGATGTTGATCATCCTGCCGTTCTGGACGTCGTTCCTGCTGCGGGTCTATGCCTGGATCGGCTTGCTGAAGACTAACGGCGTAATCAACAACACCTTGCTGTCGCTCGGCATCATCGACCAGCCGCTGGTATTGCTCTACACGGACTTCGCGGTGTACGTCGGCATCGTCTACTCGTACCTGCCGTTCATGATCCTGCCGCTGTACTCGAATCTAGAGAAGCATGATCTGACGCTGCTCGAGGCGGCCGCCGATCTCGGCGCAAGGCCATTCAAGGCTTTTTTCAAGATCACCTTGCCGCTCTCCATGCCCGGGATCGTGGCCGGTTGTCTGCTGGTGTTCATTCCCGCTGTCGGCGAGTTCGTCATTCCCTCACTGCTGGGTCGGACTGATCAGCTGATGATCGGCACGGTGCTCTCCGCGCAGTTCTTCGGCGCACGCAACTGGCCGGTGGCGAGCGCCGTGGCGATTGGCTTATTGCTGGTGCTGCTGCTGCCGATCCTGCTGTTCCAGCGCTACCAGCAGCGTGAACTTGAGGCGTCCCGCCGATGAACGATCGCGGCCTGTTTAGAAAGTCGATCCTTGGGTTAGGGCTCGCGTTCCTCTACATCCCCATCCTGTCGATGATGTTTTTCTCGTTCAATAATTCGCGGTTGGTCACGGTGTGGGATGCGGAGAACTCACCGACGCTGCGCTGGTACGTGCGACTTTTCGAGAACGAGCAGTTGCTGGGTGCCGCCTGGATCTCGATCAAGATTGCGGCTTTGTCGGCGAGCGGCGCGGCCATCCTCGGCACTCTGGCGGGTCTCGTGCTGACTCGCTTCGGTCCGTTTCGCGGCCGGGCGCTGTTGTCGGCGATGACCACGGCACCGCTCGTGATGCCCGAGGTCATCATGGGCATCGCGATGCTGCTGCTGTTCGTGGCCCTAGAGCAAATGATCGGCTGGCCGGAGGGGCGCGGGCTACTCACCATCACCATCGCCCACGTTACGTTCACCATGGCCTACGTTACGGTGGTAGTGCAGTCGCGCCTCGCGGGTTTCGACGACGCGTTGGAAGAGGCGGCGCTCGATCTTGGCGCAAAACCTGTCACGGTGTTTTTCAAGATCACGCTACCGTTGATCATGCCGGCCATCGTGTCGGGTTGGATGCTGGCTTTCACGTTGTCATGGGATGATGTTGTGATCTCCCAGTTCGTTTCAGGTCCCGGGTCCTCGACCTTGCCGATGGAGATCTTCTCGCGGGTTCGCCGCGGCGTGAGCCCGGACATCAATGCGCTCGCGACCATCATGGTGCTCATCGTCGCCACGGGTGTCGTCGCCTCGACCATTTGGATGAAGCGGCAGGAACGCCAACGTGCGCTCGAGGAACAGATGGCGCGCAGCGACACGCCATGAGGCCGGACGCCAATTGATGACTCGCAGCATAGGCATTGATGTGGGCGGCTCGACACTGCGTGTCGCCGAGGTCGATTTGCTCTCTGGCCACGCGCAGGAGGGCATGCAGAGTATTCCGATGCCCAAGGGCGCGCAGCCCGACGATGTTCTCACCGTGCTCGCGCACGCTTTGGAGAGATACGATCCAGAACTTCCAGTGGGCCTGGCGTTTCCGACCGTCGCGCAGCACGGCTATGCGCGCACGGCAGCCAACGTGCACGAGTCGTGGATTGGGCTCGATGTGCAGCGCGAGTTTGCGCGCCGTTGTCACCGACGGGTGCTGTTTCTCAATGATGCGGACGCGGCGGGCGTTGCCGAGATGCACTTCGGTGCCGGTCGACAGCTCGCGGCCGAGGTCGCCGCGGGTGGCGCTGCGGCCCGGCGAGTCGTGGTGCTGACGTTCGGCACGGGGATCGGCAGTGCGCTGTTCCTAGATGGTGAACTGTGGCCGAACACCGAGCTCGGGCATCTCATGCTGCCGGGCGTGACGGAAGTCGACGGCGAGGGTTACGCGGCGGCGAGCGTGCGTACTCGGCTCGCGCTCGATTGGCCAGCATGGACGCAACGGGTCAACCGTTACCTCCACGAACTGCATCGGCTGCTGTGGCCGGACGTGTTCATTCTGGGCGGTGCTGTCAGCGAACGCGCTGAGGAGTGGATGCCGCTGCTCGAGAGCCCGGCACGCTTGCTACCCGCGGCGCTGCGCGGTCACGCTGGTGTGGTGGGCGCCGCGTGGGCCGCGGCAACCGATAGAATGGCTCGATGAAATTCGACAATCCGCGTCCTGAGACACAGGTCAACCACCCGCCCGAGATCGAGACGCCTGCGGACAACCGGCCGCTAAACCTGCCGATCTACCAGAACGTCAAGTGGCAGACCGATAGCGTCGACGAGAGTCTGCGCGTGCTGCGAGGCGAGAGGGCGGGGTTCTTCTACTCGCGGGTCGGCAATCCGTCGGTGCGGCAACTCGAGCTGCTGCTCGCGCAGTTGCAGGGACGAAGCAGTTGTCTCGCCTCCGCCTCTGGCGTCAATGCCATCGCGCAGTGCCTGCTGTCGCTGACGAGCGCTGGGGATCACATCGTTTTTTTCATCGAGGGCTACAGCCCGACCCGCCAGATCATCCGCAAGTTGCTGGCGCGTTTTGGTGTGACGCATTCGATGCTTTCTATCGAGGATCTGCCTGCGCTCGAACGCGAGCTCGCTGCGCGGCCGACACGGCTCGTGTTCTTCGAATCACCGACCAACCCGGTGAACAAGATCGCTGACATTGCCGCGATCACTCGTCTGGCACGACAACACGGTGCGCTGACGGTCCTCGACAATACGGCGGCGGGTTTCCATCAGCACGGGCAGTTCGACGTCGACGTGTTCATCCACAGCCTCACCAAGTTCACGACCGGGGCGGGCGATGTGATGGGTGGCGCGGTCATCGCAGACGAGTCGATCATCGCGCCGATGCGAGCCGACTATGCGCTGCTCGGGGCACAACTCGACGCCTTGTCAGCGTCGCTAATGGTTCGGGGCATGAAGACTTATTTCGTGCGCTATCGGACCCAGTCTGCAGCCGCCTTGCAGATCGCCAACTTTCTCGAGGCGCACCCGGCGGTGAGCAAGGTCCGCTATCCCGGTCTCGAGTCCCACGCCCACGCGGCTCTGGCACGGGCACAGATGAGTGATTTCGGCACGGTGATCACCTTCGATCTGCGCGCAGGGTTCGAGGCGGGGCGGACATTCGCCGAGTCGCTGCATCTGTTTGCACGAACGCCGAGTTTCGGCTCGACTGAATCGCTCGTTGTGCCGCCACAGATGATGCAGCCGCGGGATTTCTCACCTGCGGAGTTGCTCGTCTCGGACATCGGTCCCGGCACCGTGCGTTTGTCGATAGGGCTCGAGGATCCGCTCGATTTGCAGACTGATCTCAGCCGCAGTCTCGAACTCGCCGCTCGTTGATCAGCCGCCGATAGGCAAGGTCAGACCCAGCCAACGCCCGAGGGAGAGTGCGGGTGTCAGCATCATCCCCGGGACGAAGGCATTGCCGAGCGTGGCGCCACTACCGAGAACCTCGCCTGCGGCATACAGATTCGGAATCGGCGAACCATCCTTGCGTGTCACACGCAGTTGGGCATCCACGGTGACACCCACCGAAGAGGTCGCCGAGTGTCCGAGGTGGGTGACGGCGTAGTAGGGCGCTTTGGTGATGGGTCGCGGCAGGTGGACGCGACCCAAGCCATCCTGTCCGCGCGCCACTGCGAGGTTGTAGTCCTCGATGCTCGCCCGAAGACCCGCAGCATCGACGCGCGCTTTGGCTGCGAGTGCTTCGATGGTGTCGGCACGATGGAACATCGGGTGGGTATCGAAGTGGGCGAGGAACTTGTCCCTGCTCCAGTCCGGAATCTGCTGCGGCGCCGCTTCGAGAATCGCCTGATCAAAGACGATCTGGTAGCGCAGCGCCGGCTGCTCAATCAGTGCCTGCTCGCGCTGGTTCGTCAGCGGTTCGTCTTCGCGGATGAAACGTTTGCCGGCGTTGTTGACCCAAATTTCCCACGGCAGGCGCCGTTGCGGCACGGTGTTGAAGCGTGCGTAGACCGTTGCGGGGAACTGCCCGGCGGTCAGGATCGAACCGGTCCCGGGTCGATGCAGATCGTGACCGCGAAGCACGGCACCTACGGCTGTGGCGAGGCTCAAACCGTCGCCGAGCGCTTGCGGAAACGAGCCTGCTGAGTAGGCCGGCACACCGCTGAGTTCAGCGAACAATCGCGGGTTCATGGCATAGCCGCCGCTCGTGAGCAGCACGTGCCGCGCGCGCACGCGAAACTCCGCGCCCGCCGCGTTAGTCGAACCGCTCACGCTCGTCGCTGCGGATAGCGGCTCCGCGCGTACGCCCGTGATGGCCCCGCTTCGATCCTGCGTGAGACCGGTCACCCGGGTGCGCAGCCGCAGCGTGATCTGGCCCGAGGCCACGAGGGGTGCCACCTGCGGACGGATCACATCAAGGATGGCGACGCCTTCTTCCTTGGCCCAGATGTAACGCGGTGTGTCGTAGGCCTTGCGGCCTGGACTGTCACCGGTGACTGGATGGTCCGGCAGGGGCTTGAGACCCGTATCGAGCAGCCAATTGACCGTATCCGGTGCCTGCGCGGTGGCAAGCCTGACAACGTTGGGGTCGGCTCGGCCGTTGGACAGGCGCATCGCTTCTTCAAAATGCTTTTGCGGTGAATCGACAATGCCCTTGGCCCGCTGGGTGTGTGAGCCCGCAGCGCTGATTTGGCCGTTGGCCATGTGCAGCGTTCCCCCGATGTCCTCAGCCCGATCGAAGACGATGACTCGCGCGCCTCGTCGCGCTGCGAACAGGGCGGCGGGCAAGCCCGCGGTGCCTGCACCAACGATCGCGAGATCGAACACGGTTTCGGAATGTGCCACGGATTCTCCCGCCAAGCCTGCCATCGAGAGTGCACCGGCCACGCCGAGTCCACCGTGAATGAAGGTACGTCGCTTCACCCGCGACGCTCCGCGCCGAAGATGAACCAACCGCCGCTGCCGTGCGGCGGCGCAGCCAGTTCGCCCTTGAGGAAACGCGCGTAGCGCTCCTCGCCGAAAGACGCCGCGTCTGGAATGGTGAGCTTGAAGGCATCGGCGGGGAGGAAGCCCGCTTCCGCACACAAGCGAAGCGGATCCTGCTCGCGGTAGTTCGTATAGAACGGTTCGTTGTTGTTGTGGGTGTCCCAGTTCCAGAAAAAGTTGTCGTACTCGCTGACGGATGCCGCATCCGGCAGTTCCATGTGCACCATCAGGCCACCCGGCGAGAGTAGACGATGGCATTCACGCAGCACGTTGCGAGTGGCCTTGAGCGGAATCTCGTGCAGGAAGAAGCTCGAGACGATCAGGTCGAAGTGCCCGTCCGGGAAGTCGGTACGTTCGGCATTCTGCTGGCTGAAATGCACGGCGATGCCCTCATGCTCGGCCAAGGCATGGCCATAGCGCAGCACCGGCGCACCGCAGTCGATGCCATGGGCCTCGCTTTGCGGAAAGGCGCTCTTGTACGGCAGCAGGTTCTTGCCTGCTGTGGTGCCTAGGTCGAGGATGCGGCGCGGTGTGAAGCTGGGTCGCGTACGCTGGATCCAGTGCGCAATGGACTCGGCAACGACGCCCGGTCGTTTGCGGTAAGGGTGCTGACCGGTGAAGACCTTGCCACCAAAACCCACGACCGCCCCTTGTGCGACGTCGTCCTCGGTGTGTTCCGCGGTCACCCAGCCGGGAGCCAGATGCACATCCAGGGCGTGCAGATAACGTGGGATCTCGAACTGTGGATTGAGCCGGAGTGTGCCGCCCGCCGGATTGTGGGTGGCGAGATCACGCGCAAGATCGATCATTTCGGGCAGCGCGCGTTCGATGGCCGGCTGCACCGATAGGTAGCACATCTCCTGCGCGTTGTAGCGCAGCGTGCTGTACAGCCGATGTAGCGGATCGGGCTCCATGACGCGCTCGATGTCACGCCAGGTCGCGGGCTCGGCGCCGCGGGCGCGCAGCGCCGGGGCGACCTCAGATTCGTAGTGACGGCGCACCGCAGCGCGCAGGTCGATGATGGCGTGCTTGCGCAGCATGCTGACGAAAGACTGACGAGCCCGTTCGTCGTGCGTCGGGCGGAACAGTTCGTCAATGTTCGGGGTTGCGATGTCTTCGGCGCGTGCAGCCATGGTGGGTGTCCTCCGCTATCGAATCGTATCAGTCCGCCTCGCCCCAGTTTGCGGCACGGCGCACCGCAGTCTCGTAGCCGAGACGACCGTAGGCGAGGATGGCGATGCCGATGGCACCGCCTGTGAAACAGACGAGGGCGAGACTCGGCGCGATGCCGGTCGGGTAATCGAACACCGTATCCGACAGCAGGCCGACGGCGCCCGAACCAATGGCGATGCCCACAAGTCCGGTCAGCAGCGTGTAGACCGCAACCACCTGACCGCGCAGCTGGTTGGGCGTGACCTGGTTGAGTGCGGTGAGTGCGGCGGTGACGGCCCAGGTGGCAAACAGCGAGGTGAAGACGTGACCGACCAGAGCGAGCTCCGGCGTCGGCGCAAAGCATTTGGCTGTACCGAATACGGCCCAGGCAAGGCACTGCAGCATCATCACGAGGATCGGGCCGTCCTTGCGGCCGCGCTTGGCCAGCCAAGTGAGCGCGTAGCCTGCGGTGATGGCACTGATGATGCCGAAGGGCACACCCACCACGGCAAGCGCCAGGGCGATACGCTGCGGCTCCCACTCGTGCACGCGTACGAACAACGTCGGAAACCAGGCGAGCTGCGCGTTGACGATCATGACGTTCATGATCGTCCCCATCATCACTGCGACGAGGGCGATGCGGTTGGTGGACAGCTCGCGCCACAGCGGTACGAGCGATATCTTCGACCCAGCGGCGCTCGTGGCTCCGCGTCGTTCCGGCTCACGCATCGTGAGCGCCATGAGCACGGCGAGGATGATGCCGGGCGCGCCGACGATGAGCAGCACCACCTGCCAATCGCTGAAGCGACCGAGCAAGTCGGGCGCCATCGCTTGCACGGAGTCGGCAAGGCCGATCGCTACGCCGCCCAGCATGTAGGCGATGCCGATGCCGATCGAGCCACCCATCGCAAACACGCCGTAGGCACGCGGGCGAAGTTTGGGCGGAAAGTAGTCGGCGATCAGTGACGAGGATCCCGGAGTGATCGTGGCTTCACCGGCGCCCATCACTACGCGCGAGGAAAACAGTCCCCAGAACGATTTGGACAGCCCGCCCGCCATGGTGGCGAAACTCCAGATCGCGAGGCCTCCATACACCACGGGAACACGCTTCCAGCGGTCGATGAGAAAACCGACTGGCAAGGTGAAGAGGCTGTAGAACAGCGCAAATGCGAGCCCCTGGATGATGCCAATCTCTGTGTCGGACAGCTGCAGGTCGGCCTTGATCGGCTTGACCAAAAGGCCGATGACGATTCGATCGACCACACCGAGTGCGTACGACATGACCAGCAACGCCACGACGTACCACGCATAGACCGGATTCGGCCAGGGCTTCGACGCGGCGTTTGTTTCGCTCATCGGCTGGATCCGCGTTCGGGATCGCTGGTCTGCGCAGACGCCGTCGGATGCATGCGGAAGACACGTTTCAGGAAGGCATCGCGCCAAGCGTCGCGTTCGGTATTCACCGCGGCTTGCGGCTGGAAAGACTCGATTGCTTCGCGGGTGACCGGCACCCCGGCATCGAGCAGTCGCTCGACGGTATCGAGTCTTTCGCGCAGCACAGCGACCTCCGTGGTCAACTCGATGACAAAGGTCATCATCTGGTCGATCGACGGATCGTCGAAGAAAACCGGACGTTTGCCGCGGGTGGTTCGAGGGAGGGTGACCTCGGTGGGTGCTTTACTCATGGTTTGGGTAGCATAACGCGACGCACACGCATTTCGATGTGAGGGATCTATCGATGTTCAAGACTGCCATCGTTCGGTTGGTTGCCGGGTTGTTGCTCGCGACGGGTCTGGCAGCCACGTCGCTGCAGGCTCAGACCGTGGCTACGGTGGCTGCGCCGCAGCCGCAGTTGCTGCGCATCCGCATGGCGACGTTCTCTGCGGCCGACCTCGATGCCGTGGAGCGGGATTACGGCCGCTGGCTCGGTTACAAAGTCCGTGAGCGTGGCGTCGTGTCGGCGGAACTCGCTGCCAGTTGGGGTGCGCCGCGCGCGACAGGGCGGGCCTATCTGCTCATGAGTTCCGATGCCGCACCCGATGTGTATATTCGCGCCGTTCAGGCCTCGCCGGCGGCTTTGGCCTTGCCGTATCGGCCCTTGACGACTTATGGCTGGAACGGCATCGAACTCATCGTCGACGATCCGGACGGTTTGCACGCGAAGCTCAAGGATTCGCCATTCCGGGTGATCGGTGAGCCGGCGCCACTCGGCGCGTATCCGAGCATCCGCGCATTCCAGGTGGTCGGTCCGAGCGGTGAGGTGCTTTATTTGACCGCAGAAACAGGAGACCGCAGCCGTTCTCTGCTGCCTTTGCCCAACGGTGAGGTCGGCCGAATCTTCATCATGGTGGTGGCTGGACCCGACATCGAGGCGCTGCTCGACTTCTACACAACGCCCTTTGGCTTGACGCGCAACAAGCCGCGCAGCGTGCCGGTCGGTGTGCTGATTCGCGCACAGTCGCTTGCACCGGGTACGGGGTTGCCGCTGACGACCACACGTCTTGCCCAGCACGGCAACCTGATCGAGTTCGACGGTTACTCTGCCAACGCCGGGCCGCGACCGTTGCCGGAGGGTGACTTACCGCTCGGTATCGTCTCGACAAGCTTTGCAGTTCGCAAGCTCGACGCATTAAAGCTCGACTGGCTGGCGGCCCCGCAACGGCTGCCTGGACTCGCCTACGGCGGGGGCCACGCCGCTTCAGTGCGTGGCCCCGCCGGAGAATGGGTCGAATTGATCGAGGAGTAGAGAGCCCCGATCAGAACTTGTAACGAACGCGGGCGCTCCAGCTGCCCGGACGATCGAGGAACTGGAAGGGGCCGAGCGCCGACATCGGGTAGGCCTTGTCTTCACAGTTGCGGCAGTCCACCGTCACCGAGAGACCCTCAATGGCGGCGAACTTCAGGTTCAGACCCGCATTGATGTAGGTCTGCTTGCCGCTCCAAGTGCCGTTCGTGCTCTGCGGGCTGCCCGTCGTGCCGATGGCGTACTCGTCGCTGGCGTTGACGCCCACATTCGGGGTCAGCGTGATGCCACCGACCGTGAACTCGTAGCTCGCGCTCAGGCTGACGGTGTAGTCCGGCGAACGGACCGGGGTGGCAATGTTGCCGAACTGATCGACGAAGTTGGCATTGCAGGCCGGTGCGCCCTGATAGAGGCCCGCCGGATTGGCACGACACACCGCCGCCTGGTCGAGCACGCGCTGGTTGATGGCGACGTACTTGGCATCCTGCAGGCCGATGCCCGCAGTGATGTTGAGGCCGTCCACCGGCACCCATACCGCATCGATTTCCAGGCCCGAGTTGCGCAGGTCCGCGGGGTTCGTGGTGGTGGAGATCTGCACGCCGTTGATGTCGATGCGCGCGGGGATCTGGATGTCGTCAGTGATGGCGTAGAAGGCGGTCGCGTTGATACGCAGGCGATCACCGAACAGGTCGGCACGCGTGCCGATCTCGTAGGACCAGACCTTTTCCGGGGCGAACGGAATGAACGCGTTGTTCGCCGTCGCGCGCGCCGGCCAGCCGCCCGACTTGAAGCCGCGCGTGGCCGAGGCAAACACCATCACGTCATCCGACAGGTCGTACTGCAGGGCAACGCGCGGCGTCCAGACGTCTTCCTTGAGTTCGAGCGGGATGCCCGCCGCCGCAATCGCGGTGCTCGAGAGTGCCGCGCCGGTCGCGCCGGGATTACGCTCGATGCCGAAGGTCTTGGTTTCGCTGGTGTAGCGCAAGCCCGTGGTGAAGGTGACCTTCTCCGCGATCACGTGATCGGCCTGAGCATAAATCGCGTAGGTCTTGAGATCGTTCTTCATGGTGCGGTCGGCTGCGACCGAGAACACACCGGTGGTGGCCACGGTGTTCGCGTTGGCGAAGTCCGTGGAGTTGTCCTCATTCATGAAGTAGAGACCGGCGACCCAGGTCATGTTGCGCTGCGGACTCTTGCCGTTGAGCTTGATCTCCTGCGAGAACTGCGCGTGATCGCCCATGTTGTTCAGCGGCGTGAAGCCACGGGTCGTGGTGACGCGCGGCAGCTCACCGCCCGAGTCGACGAGGAAGTCGTGGTCCGTCTTGCGATATCCCGTGATGGAGGTCAGCGAGATGTTTTCGTTGATGATGCTCTGCACGCTCAGCGTGTAGGCGCGTGTGACCGCCTCGTTGCCGACGTCGAGGGCGGCCTTTGCGCCCGTGAACACGCCGACCAGGGAACCCTGCGTCAGCTTGTTGTTGATGATGCGATTCTCGTTGGCATCGAGCACGTTGAGGAAGTTGGTGTTGCGATCGTCGACGTACTCGGCGACGAAATCGACCGTCACATCGTCGGTCGGCACGAGTCGAACATCGGCACGGAAACCGGTGGCGTCGCGATCGTTGAGCATGCGACCAGTCGAGAGCTGCTTGGCGTAACCGTCGTCCGTGACGCGATACGCCGAGAACTTGGTCAGCAGCGTATCGGAGATCGGCAGATCGACGGAGCCGCGAGCCGTGACCAGACCGAAGCGGCCGACGCCGGCTTCGACATAGCCCTGATATTCCGTATCCGGCTTCTTCATCACCACGTTGATGGCGCCGCCCGTCGTGTTGCGACCGAACAGCGTGCCCTGCGGGCCGCGCAGTACTTCGATGCGCTCGACATCAAACATGCTGAAGTTGTTGTGGTTCTGACGCGAGATGTACACGTCGTCGACGTAGGTGCCCACCGGCAGGTCGAAGGTGGCGATCGACTCGGCATTGCCGAGGCCGCGCACGTAGAGGGAGCTGGAGGTACCGACGCCCACGTTGGCGTTGCCAGTGAGGTTCGGGATGTTGCGCACCAGGTCGTAGGTGTCGAACACTTGCCGGGCAGCAAGCTGCTCCGACGTGAAGGCCGTAATCGCGATGGGAACGTCTTGCAGGCTCTGCGAGCGGCGCTGTGCGGTGACGGTGACCTCTTCAAGCCCGCCTTGGTCTTGGGCATGGCTCGCGGCGGCAGACGAGGCGACGAGGATGGACGCAATACAGGCGTTCAGGGTTCTCATGGGATCAGAGTCTTCCTTGGAAGTGGGGACGGTAGGTTATCGTCTTATAATGATGATGTTTTAGCAATGGCGTCGAACTCGGTACGCCACGAATTGACCTCGGGTCGCGACCCAATCTGCCAGGGATGGAAGCCGGGACGGTACCAGGCGAAGTAGGTGCGCCAGCCGAGCCGGAAGATTCCGGGCGAGAGCCATACATAGCGCCTCACTGCGGCCCGCGCCGCCCGCCGGCTGTAGCCCTCGGCCTCGAGCAGGCGTGCGGCATGACTGCTGATGTTGCCGGTGAAGTTCACGGTGATCAGCGCCATGGTCCACACCCGCAGCCAGTACCGCCGCAGAGGGTTCCAATGGCGGGTGATTTCCATGAATACGTCGAAGGCCACGGCCTTGTGTTCGGTTTCCTCTAGGGCGTGCCAGCGCCAAAGCCGCTCGATGCGTGGTTCGGCTCCGGCAAACAACCGGTCCCCGGCCTCCATGTGCACCTCGGCCATCATCGCCGTGAAGTGCTCGAGGGCGATGGTCGAGACCAGCATGCCAAAGGGGCCCCGGGCGCGCGCCATGGCGATTCGGGCGCGGATCTTGGCCAGAATCTCCGCCACCGGGTAAATCGCGGGATCGACCAGATCGTTGAGGGCCTGATGCTCGCGCGAGTGCAGGGCTTCCTGGGCGATGAAATGGCGGGCGTCATCCTGCAGCGCCGGTGGCAGGCGCTCGCGGTAGTGGCGCACCGCATCGACGAACAGGCGCTCGCCATCCGGAAAGGTCAACGACAGTGCGTTCATTACTGCGGTGCCGACCGGATCACCGCCGAGCCAATGGCGCACGTAGTCCTTCGCAGGCTCAAACCGAATGTCGCGTGGTGTTACCGATAGATCTGTGGGTTTGGAAGTGGTCACAAGCGGTTCCTCGCGTCAGAGCTTACCGCCCGACGGGGACGATAGGGGAGGATCTCAAGGATGTCGCCCTCGCGGACGCGCCGTTGGATACCGCGCCAGAAGTCCGCCTCGAGCAGATCCCCGTGACTGTGCACGAACAACTGGCGTTGGGCGTCGCTGAAGGCGAGGAAGTTCAGAAAGGTTTCCGGGAATACGTCGTTGTCCGCGACATAGAACCAGGCCTCGCTGCGCATCTCGTCTTCATCGCTGGTCGCCACCGGTACTTCACGGAAGCGGCAATCGGTGACCTGACAGAGCTCGTCGTAGTCGTAGAAGATCACGCGTCCGTGTCGGGTCACGCCGAAGTTCTTCAGCAACAGATCGCCGGCAAAAATATTGGAGTGAGCCAGATCGCGAATCGACTGGCCGTAATCGAGCACGGCACGGTTCGCCGCCTCTTCCGGTGCATCGCGCAGGAAGAGGTTGAGTGGCATCATGCGCCGCTCGATGTACATGTGATCGAAGATGAGATCCTCGCCCTCGAGGTGCACGGTCTCTGCAGTCTCTGCGGCCAATTCCTCGAGTAGCTCCGGTGAAAATCGAGCCTTGGGCAGCCGAACCCGCTTGAACTCCTGTGCGTCGACCAATCGACCAGCGCGATCATGCTTGAAGACAAAGCGATATTTATCGAGTACGTCCTGTCGCAGTACGTTCTTGACCGGCGGAAAGCGATCGCGGATCAGCTTGAACACCACATCGAGCGAGGGCAGGGTGAAGCACACCATGACGAGCCCGCGCTCTCCGGCGGCGTGCACGAAGCGATCATCCGAGTTTTCGAGATGTCGGCTGATTTCGCGAAAGCGCTCGGTCTTGCCCTGTTTGGCCCGGCCAAGCACGGTAAACAATTCGGACAGCGGCTTACGTGGCAGAAGTTGGCGCAGGAAGACCACGGCTTCGACGACCCGTTCGAGATCGACATGAAAATAGGATCGCGTAAACCCGAAGACGATGCTGATGTCGTCCTCATCGAGCATGACGGCATCGATGAACAGGCCTCGCTCGGTGTGCTGCAGCGCGATGACGAGCGGCAGGATTTCGGCCTCGGTCGCCAGATGTCCGACGAGATAGGCTCTCGTACTCTGGAAAAAGATGGGTCTAAGTATCTTGATGTGCAGGAGACGTGATCGCTCCGGGCGTCGATTGAGGGCCGCTTCGATGTCCTGCACGGCGTGCTCGACGCTGCGATCGAAGTTGATCCAAGGACAACGCAAGCCCACATCGCCGAGCATATCCTCGAGCAGCAACTGCAGATCACCGCGAAACCCGTGCTCGGTCACCTCCGGGTTGGCGCCCGCGCCTTCGAGCGGATCGAGATCCTCACCCGTGAATTCGAGTTCCGGGGCGACGCCGACAGTGCCGAGCGAGCGCCGAGACACCGAACTGAAGAACGTCCGCGCAAAGGCGGCATCGGGGAGACCGGCCGTGCGCGAGTGGAAACGATTGCGGATGCCTTGCCAAAGGTGCCGGTCTTGCGAGCGCTCGCCCAAGTGGGCACGCATCCCCTCGACGAGCCGGTTGACTGACTTGTCGTACAGATCGATGCGCTCGACCGCATCTTGCTGGCTGCCGTGCCAGTCGCGCGCCTCGAATCGCGATTTCGCGCGTCGGGTGATCGCACGAAACTCGCCGTTGTAGGCGGCGAAGGCCGCAGCGATCCGCTGCGCGCTGCTTTCCAACAGGGCATCAGCGGTCACTGCGGCCGGGTCCGTCAAAGATTGCGGATCAGTGCGTCGGCAAACTCGCTGCACTTGACCTCGGTCGCTCCTTCCATCAGGCGCGCGAAGTCGTAGGTGACGGTTTTCTGCGCGATGGTGCGATCCATGGCGGTGATGATCGCATCGGCGGCCTCGGTCCAGCCCATGTACCGCAACATCATCTCACCCGACAGCAACACCGAGCCCGGGTTGACCTTGTCGAGGTTGGCGTACTTCGGTGCCGTGCCGTGGGTGGCCTCGAACACGGCGTGACCGGTGACGTAGTTGATGTTGGCGCCCGGTGCGATGCCGATGCCGCCGACTTGCGCGGCCAGCGCATCCGAAAGATAGTCACCGTTGAGGTTGCAGGTCGCGAGCACGTCGAACTCGTCGGGACGGGTCAGAACCTGCTGCAAGGTGATGTCGGCGATGGCGTCCTTGATGATGATCTTGCCGGCCTTTTTCGCCGCGTCCATTTCGGCGTTCGCAGCCTTTTCGCCCTCGGCAGCCTTTGTTCGTTCCCACTGCTCCCAGCCGTAGGTTTGACCCGGGAAATCGCGCTCGGCGAGAGCATATGACCAGTTGCGGAACGCGCCTTCGGTGAACTTCTGGATGTTGCCCTTGTGGACGATGGTGACGCTCTTGCGCTTATTGGCGATGGCGTACTCCACTGCCGCACGGAACAGCCGCTCGGTGCCTTCTTGTGAGACCGGCTTGATGCCGATGCCCGACGTGTCCGGGAAACGGATCTTTGCGTAGGCCTTCGGGAAGTGCTCCTTGAACAGAGCCTTGAAACGGCGATTCTCTTCGGTGCCGAGCTCGAACTCGATGCCCGCGTAGATGTCTTCGGTATTCTCGCGGAAGATCACCATGTCGACCTTTTCAGGTGCCTTGACGGGTGAGGGCACGCCCTTGAACCAGCGCACCGGGCGCAGGCAGACGTAGAGATCGAGCAGCTGGCGCAGCGCCACGTTGAGCGAACGGATGCCACCGCCGACCGGTGTCGTGAGCGGCCCCTTGATCGACACCAGATACTCACGGCAGGCCGCCACCGTCTCGTCGGGCAGCCAGGTGTTGAACAGCTTGTTGGATTTCTCGCCCGCGTAGACTTCGAGCCAGTGGATCTTGCGCTGCCCACCGTAGCACTTGGCGACCGCGGCATCGAGCACTCGCACGCTCGCCCGCCAGATGTCGGGACCGGTGCCGTCACCTTCGATGAACGGGACGATGGGATTATTCGGTACGTCGAGTTTGCCGTCCTTGATGCCGATCTTGGCGCCGCCCGTGGGGGGCGTGAGAGTGACTTTTGCAGCCGTCGTCATGATGTATTGTGCTCCTTCGCTGTGACACGCGGCCTATGTGACCCCACTGCCGTCGTGTGCCGCGGATTTTATCACGCCACCGACGTTGAATGGCCGCGCTTGGCCCGCCGACCCCAGATCAGCGATCGACCGCAGTAGAATGCCGCCATGAAATCGCCGCTCGATTCGACGCCCGCCGCTGATGGCTTCCGCATGCCCGCGGAATTCGCGCCACATCGGGGGTGCTGGATGCTTTGGCCGCGCCGCCCCGACAACTGGCGAGAGCACGCGGCGCCGGCGCAGCGGGCATTTGCCGCCGTCGTCAAGGCGATCGCGCAGTTCGAGCCGGTCACCGTCGGCGTACACCCCGCTGCTTTCGAGCAGGCGCGCCTGGCCGTCGAGCCGCGTGTGCGCGTGGTTCGACTCGACAGCGACGACGCCTGGATGCGCGACGTCGGTCCGACCTGTGTCATGAACGGTGCCGAGGTCCGTGGCGTTGATTGGCACTTCAATGCCTGGGGCGGCTTGTCGGGTGGGCTGTATTTCCCTTGGGATCGCGATGAACTCGTCGCTCGGCGCGTGCTAGAGACCGAGGGGCTCGCGCGTTATCGTGCCCCCATCGTCTGCGAGGGTGGGGCAATCCATAGCGACGGCGAAGGTACCCTGCTCGTGACGGAGCAGTGTCTGCTGAATCCCAACCGCAACCCCGGTCTCGGACGTCGGCAGATCGAGTTGCTGCTCAAGGCCTACACCGGCACCGAGACGGTGATCTGGCTCGGTCAAGGCGTGTTCAACGACGAGACCGACGGACACATCGATAATCTCGCCTGCTTCGTGGCACCGGGTGAAGTCGCCCTCGGCTGGACGGACGATCGACGCGACCCGCAGTGGGCCATTTCCCACGATGCCTTCGAGCGCTTGAGCGCTGCGCGCGATGCCTGCGGGCGACGTTTGAGGATCCACAAAATTCCCATGCCGGGGCCGCTTTACATGACCGCGAGCGAAGCCGCTGGCATCGTGTCCGCGCCTGGGGCCAAGCCGCGCCGCGCGGGCGAACGGTTGGCGGCAAGTTACGTGAACTTCTACATCGCCAACGGCGGCGTTGTCGTGCCGTTACTCGATCCCGCGCTCGATGACCGCGTTCTTCGGTTGGTGCAGCGTCTTTTTCCGCAGCGGCGCGTCGTTGGGGTTCCGGCGCGGGAGATCCTGCTCGGCGGCGGCAACATCCACTGCATCACCCAGCAGATACCGCGCGGAGAGGCCCGTGGATCCCATCGAGCGTAGCGAGATCGTCGCAGCGCTGCGGCTCGCGCCTGGGCGTGCGCCGAGCTTGCCTGATGCCGCCGCTGGGCGATGCCTCGGGTGGGAGCGGGCCGCGGCCGAGCATGCCACGCAGGAAAATTTGCAACGTCTGCACGAACTGCAAAACAAGCTCTACGCAGACCGTCGCTACGCCGTATTGATCGTGTTGCAGGCATTCGATGGTGGCGGCAAGGACAGCACCATCCGGCGTGTCTTTGGTGCTTTCAATCCGCAGGGCTGCAGCGTGGTGGCGTTCAAACCGCCCTCGCTCGAGGAGCAGGCCCACGACTTTTTATGGCGCGTGCATCGGCATGCACCGCCCAAAGGTTCGGTCGCCGTGTTTAACCGCTCGCATTACGAAGACGTGCTCGTGCCTGTGGTCGACCGTTTGATCGACCGACACAGCGTGCGTCAGCGACATGCGGCGATTAATGATTTCGAACGGATGCTCGTCGACAATGGCACGCGCGTCGTGAAGATCTTCCTGCACATTAGTCGGGCGGAGCAAAAACGACGCTTCGAGGAGCGGCGGACGCATCCCGAGAAACGTTGGAAGTTTGATTTGGCCGATCTGGCCAAGCGACGTCAGTGGGTCGCGTATCACACGGCGTACAAGGCAGCGTTTGCGGCTTGCGGTACGGCGGCAGCGCCCTGGTATGTCGTGCCTGCGGACCGCCGTTGGTTCCGTGACCTCGCCGTATCGCAAATCGTGCGCGCGGAGTTCGAACGGTTACGACTGCGCTGGCCTGCGCTCGATCAACGCCTCGCCGCGGCGACGCTGCGCTGACTCAGCGACTGCGCCAGTCGACGCCGATGAACGCGCTACGCCCGCGCGCGGGGAAGTAGCGCCATTCGCCTTGGGCGAAGTCCGCTCGATCGGCGTAGCGGGTGTCGAGGAGATTGTCGATTTCGACGGTCATCCGCCAGCGTGGTGAGGCTTGCCACGCGCTGCGTAGGCGTAGCACGTCGTGGCCCGGATGAATGCGCGTATTGGCGGCATCGGCCGAATAGCGACCGGTGTGACGCCAGTCGATAGTCAGCGTTGTGAGGGCATCGAGTTGCCACTCGCCCTCGAGCCGATGCACGTGTCGCGGTGCGGTGTCGATGTCGCGCCCTGCGATGATGGTCTCGCCGCCCTCAATCTGCCGCGAAAAGTCGTAGCGATGCCGTGCATAGGTGCCGTTTGCGGCAAGCGTGAGCGCACCGATCGGCAGGCGCCACTCGTACTCCAAGCCTTCGTGTCGGGTGCGCCCGCCGATGACGTTGAAGCCGTTGGCGTCGCGCAAGATGACATTGCGCTTGCGCTGTGCAAAGAGGGCGAGCGAGCCATGCCGAGCATGACGCCAGCCAAGCTCGATGGACTGCAGTTGCTCGCGATCAAGTTCGGCACTGCTCTGATTGCGCTGCAGACGGTAAAGCTCTGTGATCTCTGGCGGCCTGAAGCCCTCGCTGAGTAGTAGATACAGCGTCGTTTGCGGCGAGCCTTGCCAGAGCGCCTCGAGCTGGGGTGCAAAGTTATCGAAGCGGTCGCTGCGATCGGCGGGCCGGCTGTACAGGCAGCCGCCGGGGCAGGGCGTGCCATCCTCGGCGGTGTTGCCATCGCGCATGCGGTTGTCGTAACCGTAACGAATGCGATCGACACGCGCCCCCGCACGCCATTGCCAGCGCCCTCGCTCGATTTGCACGCCACCCTGCACCCCGAGTCCAAACACCGTCGTGTCGTAGTCATAATGGCGACCTGCCGGTCGAATGGCGCGCGCGGCCGCGGAGCCCTCCGTGGTTGGCAGAGCCTGCGACTGTTGCAGCGAGGTGTCGGCCCACTCGGCATCGGCGGCCGCGCGCCAGATGAGACCCGGCACGGAGTCCACGGGTCGCTCGCGCGCCCAGCTCAGGGCGACACTCGTTTGCGCATTTTGCTCGAGCGGTTTTCCAAGCAGGAAATGCTGCAGAAATCTCATGGATGAGTGACGCATCACGCCGCCGAGTTCATCGAGGCACTCATCGCAGGCGCTTCGGCTCCAGCGCGCGCTGAGACGGGCGCTGACTGCGTCACGAAAGGCCTCGGGGTTTGGGTTGGAACGC
>Ga0209033_1000361_pt1 | contig 26002 bp, 26 predicted proteins | sample LauGreFa1BDMLBDN_2_FD_188218 | JGI IMG/M metagenome (GOLD analysis project Ga0209033, IMG submission 188218) | Freshwater lake microbial communities from Lake Michigan, USA - Fa13.BD.MLB.DN (SPAdes) (version 2) | ecosystem: Environmental > Aquatic > Freshwater > Lake | place: Lake Michigan, USA...
CTTCTTCACCCGTAAACATGGGACGCAAGAATCGTTTCTTCACTTCTTCGCTACCGTGAGTGACGATTGTTGGACCGGCTAGTGCGATGAAGAACGTTGCTGGGTCTTGTGGTGCGGCACCTGCTGCACGAAGACGCTCTTCAACACGACGATTGAGATCGGGGCGCATGTTGAGACCGCCGTGACCAGTGGGGAAGTGCACCCACGCAAGTCCGCGATCGAATCGGGCACCACGAAATGTGATGTTGTCTACTTTCTTCGGATCGAATTCAGAAAGTAGTGCATCGACTTCGGCGTCGATGCGGGCAAGGTCGGGGTCAACTGCAGTTGTGCTCATACCTTTAGTCTCGCCTGTTGGGACTGCGGTGCGCAAAGTGGGGCTAGTTGATGGCTGCTCCGAAAAGGTTTCCCACTCCAATGGTGATAGCCATGGCTGCGAGGCCACCCACAACGACGCGAATAGTCGGTTTCGTGGAAGAGGCTCCACCAAAACGTGCTCCGGCAAACCCAAGTCCGGCAAGTCCGATAGCGACGACGAGAATAGTTGCCATTATCCGAGTGGACTCAGTAGCCACGGCTGCTGTGATCAGTGGGATAGCTGCGCCAACGGTGAAGGCGCCTGCAGAACCAACTGCAGCTTGGATTGGGTTAGCCAAAGTGAGTTCAGTGATTCCCAGTTCTTCAGCGAGGTGGGTTGCAAGAGCGTCTTTCTTGGTGAGTTCTACTGCAACCTCGTGCGCAAGTGCCTGGGGGAGGCCTTTGTTGGCGTAGATAGCAGTGAGTTCTTCGAGTTCATGTTCAGGCATGGTTTCAAGTTCCCACTTCTCCTTCGCAATGTCTGATTGCTCAGCATCGCGTTGTGAGCTAACAGATACGTATTCGCCAAGAGCCATAGAGACAGCGCCAGCTACCAGGCCAGCAATACCCGCGGTCAGGATCGCATTTCTGGTTGAATCTGCTGCGGCAACACCCAGGATGAGGCAAGCCGTAGAGATAATGCCGTCATTTGCGCCCAGCACCATTGCTCGCAGAAGCCCGATGCGATGTGCTGAATGTCTTTCCGAATGAACCATGTGTCTATCTTGCCACTAATCCGCCCATAAATGGTTAAATGGATAAATGCGCGACCTTCATCCAACAAAGTCACATTTAATTGAGACTGCTGTCGCGCTCATTAACGAACATGGCCCACACAATTTCACAGTCGACCAATTGCTTGACATGTCCAAAATTTCAAAAGGGTCCCTGTACCACCATTTTGAGGATTTCAATGACGTCATTATTGCTGCGCAGGTTGAACGATTTGCGCTGTATGTAGAGGAAGACATTGTCAACATCACTGGGGTGGTCCTGGCAGCGACCTCAAAAGATGATTTATTGGCCAGGCTCGATGCTATTTCTGTCGTCGCGCATAGCTATGAACGAGTTGCACGACGTGGTGATCGAATGGAAATCCTCAGTAGTGCACGACACTCTGAAAAAATGAAACAAGCATTGGGTCCCGTTCAGGCACGGCTGACTGCATCTTTTGCAGACCTTGTTCGCGAGATGCAGTCGAGGGGATGGGCATCGCAAGAAGTTTCGCCCGAGGCAGTTGCAGTGTTTATCCAGGCATACACTCTCGGATTTGTTGTTAATGACGTGTCGTCAGAACAAATCGAGATGAGTCAGTGGCATCAATTGATCTCGCGGATGCTGCCGTCGCTGTTTTAGACCAATCGGTACAGGTCGTAATCCACGGTTCCTGCACCAGGGGCGCCCACAGCGATTGCTTGGATTCCATTGAGCCACGTGTATTTCTCGGCACCTGTCTCAAAGAGTGGCGCAGTGATGATGCGTGGATTTCCATTGGCATCTGGCGACATGATTCCTTTGTATGCACAATGTATTGCTGCGCCGTCGTCAGTGTTAATCACGATTCGCACGTCCAGTTGTGCGGTTCCGTCCGCGCGCATGGTTAGCCAGTCGGCGCCCAAGTCTTCAACTGTGCCGTTGATGCGTGGTCCGGTGACCGTGCCACCTGTAACGCGAACAATCACGCGCGTACCTTGCGGTCCACCTGGGACAACGATGGGTGGGTTCAGCGTTGCGTGAATGTGGCATAAAAATTCAACGGGTAGTGATGTGATGTCGCTCATAGTGTGACTGTAGACGGTTTTTTACAGAGGTCCGTGACTGAGGTGCGGTAACACCAGGTCGGCAAAGCGTTCAGCCTCATCCTTATGTGGGTAGCCCGAGAAAATAAAGGCTTCAATGCCCATGGCCTCGTAGCGATGGATCTTGTCGATGACCTGCTGAGGAGTGCCCACAATGGCTGCACCACATCCGCTACGTGCTTTTCCGATGCCAGTCCATAGTTGTGGCTCCACGAACCCATCGGAACTTGCTGATTCGCGAAGTTCGGCCTGGCGCCGCACACCAACGCTTGTGCTGTCAAGCGAGCGTGAACGGATTGCATCTCCTGTGGCGGCATCGACTGCAGACATCAAATGTGCCGCCGCACTTCGGGCTTCGTCTTCAGTTTCGCGCACTACAACATGAACGCGGTAGCCGAATTTCAATGATCGACCGTATGCAGTTGCTCGATGTTGCAAGTCAGCAATTGTTTCTGCAATTACGTCTTCGGTATCGGGCCACATGAGGTACACGTCTGCGCCGGCTGCTGCCACATCACGAGCCTCGGTACTTAACCCACCGAAATAAAACTGTGGAGTTTGCGGAGTGTCTCTGCATATTCTTGGTGCGTCTACATGTAGTTGTAAGTGTTCTCCATCGATGTCGAGTCGCTGGCCGCTTAACAATGTGCGTAATGCTGTCATTGTTTCTAGTGTGCGCGCATAACGACTAGGGCCGTTGAGTATTTCTCCGGGCATTTCAGAAGAGATGATGTTGATGGAGAGCCGACCGTTGAGAATTTCATTAATGGTGGCTAACTGACGCGCGAGTTGCGGTACCCACACTTCTCCGCAACGAATCGCAGCGAGAAGTTTCATAGTTGTGATGCTGGGGGCAATGGCTGAAGCAAATGCCAAAGTGTCGATACCGAGGTCGTATCCAGATGGCAACAATACATTGTCGAATCCACCGTCTTGCACGGCGTGCACGATGTCTGAGCAGTGTTCCCAACTGCTGCGCAGATCTAGTTGAGGAACGCCAAGTTGTTCGTAGTCGTCGTCACAGAGGGCGCTGAACCAACTGATTTCACTCATGGCAGTGGTTCGCCATCACTTGATTGAATAATGCTGTACACATCGGTACGCGAAAGTTTCACAGTCAGTGCGGCCGAAATTTCCTGAATACGTGCTGGGTTTTGCGTTCCCACAATTGCAACAGGTTTTGAAGGATGTGCCAGAACAAAAGCTATTGCGATTGCTGACCTTGTGACATTTTCCCGCTGAGCCAACTGATCAATGGTGACAATGAGTTCGGGCCGAATGTTTGCACCTGTGGCAAGTGCACCGCCTGCGAGCGGGCTCCAGGCAAGTGGCGTGATTGCTGCTTCCATGCAAAGGTCTAGAGTGCCGTCTCGCAATGGCGCTAAGTGCGCAGCCGAGAACTGCGGTTGTGTAGTGGCTATTCCGTTATGAACAAATGAGTTCAGTGCAAGTGTCTGGCTTGGCGTGTAGTTAGATACTCCGAATTCACGAACAAGTCCGCGCGCGTGCAATGAATGAAACGCCTCAGCAATTTCTTCTGGGTGGGTGAAGTGGTCTGGGCGATGGATTTGGTACAGATCAACGTGTTCGACACCCATGCGCGACAGTGATGCTTCGCATGCTTTCACGATGTATTCACCTGATGAGTTATACGGAACACCTGGGGTGATGCCCCCCTTTGTTGCGAGGGTAACGCGACTGCGTAATCCGGGAGAACTAGCAAAGATGCGCCCGAGAGCTTCTTCGCACGCGCCAAAATGAGTGCCGCCCCAGTCGAGTCCATATACGTCGGCATTATCAATGAACGTCATTCCAGCATCGACGGCGGCCGAAACTACTGCAGAGTTTTCGGAGTCAGAACGAGTGAGTCGCCAACACCCGAATGCGATGGCCCCAACTTCACCGAGAGAGCCAATGGTGCGTGGTGATGAAACATCTAGTTGTTCTGGCATTAGTCAATTCTTTCAAATCGTGTGACACGGTGAATGCCAAAATGGGAATCCTCATGTGGTGCTGCGATTAACTCAACAGGGTGGGGGAAGAGGGCATCAAACTCGGCCTGCAGTTTTTGCTGAAACTCAACTGCTCCTACTTCATCCCATTCAGCCTGTGTATCCCACACAAACACGATGGTGACTTCGCCTGGTTTGGAATCGTCGAGCCATACCTCTTTGGAGAGAAATGGAATTCTGGTGAGTCCATCCATGAATGCCTCGCGCATTGTCCACACGTCATGATCGATGCGGATGAACTCATTCACCACTGTTGGATCCATTCGAAAGACGAGTACCTCAACGGGGCGACGTTCGCCTGAGACATAGGAGAAATTGCTCATGATTGATAATGGTGTGTAGTGAGAGTTGAATCGATCTCGGCAATTGTGCGCACGCCACACAACGCCATTGTGCGACGCATCTCGTCGACCAGCATTTCGTATGCGCGTTCAACCCCTTGTTCGCCGGCTGCGCCGAGGCCGTAGAGGTACGAACGACCCATCGAGCACGCAGATGCTCCAAGAGAAAGAGCCGTCACAATGTCTGCGCCACGACGAATTCCACCATCGCAAATGATTGGCACTGCGCCTGAGATGGCATTGGCTATGGGGGCGATCAGACTGATGGGTGATGGTGAGCGATCAAGTTGACGACCACCATGGTTAGAGACTGCGATTGCGTCGATTCCGTGAGCGACTGCTTCGGTGGCGTCGGCAACAGATTGGACGCCCTTCAAAATGATGTGACCTTTCCAATGCGCACGAAACCACTCAATGTCATCCCATGACAAAGACTGGTCGAACTGTTCGGAAATGAACGCCGACAAAGTGACTGCAGTGCCGTTTTTGTTGTCAGACGATGCCTTGATATTTGAGAACGTGATTGGTTCGTGACGAATGAAATCCCATGTCCATGATGGATGTGTGATTCCATCGATGATGGTGCCAGGGCCAAGCGTGGGAGGAAGTGTGAAGCCGCGGCGCACATCACGTTCGCGACGTCCAAGTACCGCTGTATCTACTGTCAGCATGATGGCTTCATAACCACACTGCTCTGCACGCGACAACATGTCTTTCACCATCTCGCGATCGCGCCATACGTATACCTGAAACCATTTCGGGCCGTTGCTCACTTGTGCAACTTCTTCGATGGATCGCGTGGAAAGTGTGGAGAGGCAATACGGAGATTGATGTTTGGCGGCAACTCGTGCCACGCTGAGCTCACCCTGTGAGTGCGCAATGCGGGTAAAACCGGTGGGCGAGAAAATGATGGGTGTTTCAAGTTCTCGGCCGAGAAGTGATGTTGATGTGTTGATGTTGGCGACATTGCGAAGAATCCGCGGGACAAATTCGTATTCGGCAAAGTCACTGCTATTGCGCGCCATCGTTAGTTCGTCCTCGGCGCCACCATCGATGTAGTCAAAAATTCCTCGGGGCAACCGATCTCGTGCAATGAGACGAAGGTCTGCGATATTGGCTGCACGGTTGAAGCGTCGTTTGCGACGCGAGAGGGTGGGCACAGAGAAGCTCGCCACAGACCGTAATGTCTTAATGAGTCCCATGGCACCTCCGCACGAGGACAATGCTAACGATGGCAATGGGCTTCGCTTTGCTGTAGCAAGGCCTTCTGGGTGAGACTGAGGCGTGCCATTTCCTTCAGACTTAGAAATAGCCCAGGCGGCTCACATTGCTCCTCTCTCGGAGATAGCCACGCAGCTTGGACTCGGAAACGATGTACTCGAGCCATATGGGCGCACCGTGGCCAAAGTTGATCTGACTGCTTTGGAACAAGTGCAGAATCGGCCTCGTGGAAAGTATGTGGTTGTTACGGCTATCACTCCTACGCCTTTAGGCGAAGGAAAGACAACTACATCTGTTGGGCTTGCTCAAGCAATGAAGCACATTGGCAAAGTGGGGCTACTTGCTCTTCGTCAACCATCGATGGGTCCAACGTTTGGAATCAAAGGTGGGGCTGCCGGTGGTGGTTATAGCCAAGTGATTCCGATGGAGATTTTGAATCTGCATCTCACGGGAGATTTTCATGCGGTAACAGCTGCGCACAATCTTTTGGCAGCGATGGTGGACAATCATCTGCATCATGGAAATGCTCTCGGCCTTTCAGTGAAGAACATCACGTGGAAACGAGTGCTTGACGTGAATGACCGTTCACTACGTAATGTCATCATCGGTCTTGGTCCAAAGGAAGATGGAGTAGAGCGGGAATCGGGTTTTGATATCACTGCTGCATCAGAAGTGATGGCACTACTTGCGCTCGCGACGTCGATGGAAGACTTACGTGCGCGTCTTGGACGCATCGTTGTGGGATACACAGACGAAAAGGTTGCTGTGACTGCGGAGCAAATTGGTTGCGCTGGTGCAATGGCTGTCATTTTGCGAGATGCCATCAAACCAAATCTGATGCAGACGTTGGAAAACACCCCAGCGCTTATTCATACGGGACCATTCGGAAACATTGCAACTGGGAACTCGTCTGTCATTGCAGACAAATTGGGAATTCATCTCTGTGACTATCTGATTACAGAAGCCGGCTTTGGTGCAGACATGGGTGCTGAACGATTTTTCAATATCAAGTGCAGAGTTTCAGGCATGGTTCCCGATGCTGCAGTACTGGTGGCAACAGTTCGAGCACTGAAGGCGCACTCTGGTCAATACAAAGTGGTGGCTGGAAAGCCATTGCCTCCAGAGATGTTGCAAGAAAGCCCAGAAGATGTGCGTGCAGGTGCTGCGAATCTTGCAAAGCAAATTGAGAATGTAAAGGCTCACGGTGTTTCGCCCGTGGTTGCAATCAATGCGTTCCCAACTGACCATCCAAGTGAGCATGCAGCCATTAAAGAAATCGCTGAGGCCCTTGGTGCGCGCGTTGCAATCTGTACACACTTTGCAGACGGTGGTGCTGGTGCAGTGGAGTTGGCACAGGCAGTTGTGGCGGCATGTGATGAGGAGAGCCACTTCGAGTTCTTGTATCCAGACGATGCATCGCTGAAAGAAAAGATCTATGCCGTTGCAACTCGTATTTATGGTGCTGCCAATGTGGAGTACTTGGCTGTTGCTGAGGAACAATTAGCCATGTTTGATGCCAACGGTTTTAGTCACTTACCCGTGTGTATTGCTAAGACCCATCTCAGCATCAGTGGTGACCCAACATTAAAGGGAGCACCGACAGGTCACACTTTGCAGGTTCGTGAAGTTCGCGCGTCTGTCGGTGCCGGATTTATCTATCCCATATGTGGCGCTATGCGCACAATGCCTGGTCTCGGTTCAGACCCAGCTGCACTGCATATAGACATCGGCCCTGATGGGCGAGTTGTGGGCTTGTTCTAGTTACTTGCCGCTGAGTGCAGCAACAATAGGTGCGCATTCGTCGATATTTTCGGCACCAACAATTGTGTAACTGAATCCCCAACGTTCACGTCGTTCAAGCAGTTGTTCGATGCATGACTCGACTGAACCAATGAGTGCAAATGGAGATGCATCGATCATTTCTTTCGACACGCCAAACATTGAAGAGATTCCATCGACTGTTTTGTCACGGTCGTCTGTGACCTTTACAAAGAATGTTCGGATGTTCATTTCAATGTCATTCAAACGATGCGCTCCGGCAGCAGCCACTATGGCTACTTTTTCATCGACGGACTCCGCTGTCATTGTTGAAAGAGCCTCTGGACCAACAACGCCTGCTGTCAGAGTCCCGTTAACACCAATGATGTCTGCTTCACGTGCCGCATAGGACAACACTCGCTTGCCGCCACCGCCGATGAGCAGTGGAGGACGCTTTTGAACGGGCTTTGGTTGGCCGTTGTAATTGGTGATGTTGTAATGGTCGCCGGAGAAAGAAAATGGGCCGTCCGCCATTGCGCCACGAATCACAGCAACGCCTTCAATGAATCTGTCGATGCGAACTTTCGGCGAGTCGTATGGAATGCCTGCTTCTTCGTAATCGCTAATCATCCAGCCGGCGCCAAGTCCAATTTCGACGCGACCGTCTGAAAGGAGATCCATAGTGGCCAATTCTTTAGCGAGTACGACTGGGTGCTTGTAGTCATTATCGAACACGAGAGCGCCAATGCGTAATTTGGTTGTGGCATCTGCTGCAGCCATAAGAGCGGGGATTGGAGCCAGTTGATCGGTGAAGTGGTCAGGCATCGTAAAGACGTCGTACCCGGCGCCTTCGGCACGACGGGCAAGTTCGGCCCAACCTCGTGCTGACGTTTCTTTAGATACTTGAACTCCGAAGCGAAAACCGCGATGTGGGAAAGATGACATGGCTTTACCGTACCAATGAGGGTGACACAGCACTCAGATGAACGAGAACTACGGTGTTCATGTTGTGAAATTTCCCGCGAACTGGACGCTCCGATTTGTTGTTGCTGTATTAGCAAGCGCGATGTTGATGAGCGGCGCCATCATTGGCATGGCTCCACAAGTGTGGAGAATTCTGAATGCCCACGAAGAGGTGCCAGTGGAACTGGGAGGGTTTGGTGGTCTTGCCACCCGTTCACAGATTCTTGGGGTCAATGGTCAACAGGTAGGTGTTTTTGAACTGGAGAACAGTCAACCCCTCTTGATTGAGCAAGTTCCTGCGCATGTGGTGGCCGCACTGCTGGCTGTGGAAGACACTGGATTCAAAAACCATAAAGGTGTCAACCTGCGTGCGTTGGTGAGAGCAGCGCTTTCCAATTTTCAATTCTCAAGTGGTAGGCAAGGCGCTTCCACCATTACTCAGCAGGTAGTGAAGAACGAATATCTCATGGGGCTACCTCGAGATGGTCGTTACAAGGTGTTGCAGGCCCGCTATGCAGTGATGCTTGAAAAGACTGTTTCAAAGGAAAAAATCGTTGAGCGATATCTCAATACCGTTTACTTTGGAAACAACGCATACGGAATTCAGGCTGCAGCTGATGTGTACTTTCAAAAGAAAGTGGCAGACCTGTCGTTGATTGAGGCTGGGTTTCTTGCCGGTTTGGTACGAGCACCCACAACATTTGACCCCATCCGTCGTCCTGAGCAGTCACGTCGGCGTTTTTCTCAGGTACTAGATCGATTTGTTGACGTTGAATTAATGACAGCAGAGGAACGGAACACCACGTTTGCAGAGTGGGAGCCACCAGAATCTGTCACCGATGCGCCGGAACGACCAACAAGTCGTACGTATTTCACAGAGATGGTGCGAAATGCCTTGTTGAATGACCCTAAGTATTTCTCCGCATTGGGTTCCACGTACCAAGAGCGATACAACGCTCTCTATCGGGGTGGAATCACAGTGACTACAACGCTTGATGCAGTTGCTCAAGCAAAAGCAGAGAAGGCAGCCAAAGAAAAGTTGCCCGCAAACCGAACAGGAATTCAGTCGTCACTCGTGTCGCTTGAAACTTCTACTGGTGCACTGCGGGCGTTAGTTGGTGGGCCAGGTTTTGTGCCCGGTCGAACTGAAGTAAATCTCGCATTACGCCGTCGTCAAACCGGTTCCAGCATCAAGATGTTTGTGTTGACAGCTGCACTAGAAGCAGGGGTACAGGCGAGTGATTTGATTGACGGTACTTTGCCGTGCACTTTGCCCAACCCAGGTTTGCCTGAAGAACCTTTCAAGATCACGAAAGGTGTGAGTCATCCAGTATCTCCATTGGCAGAACAGACATGGCTTTCCATCAACTGCGCATACGCACGTCTTGCGCAGATCGTGGGTCTCAACCGCGTAGTGAATCTTTCGTATCGCGTGATGTCGTCGCCGTATCTCACGCGCGACAATTACAAGATTCAGCCCTACGCCAGTTTTTCCACTGGAGCAAACGAGTTCAGTGCGTACGACATGGCATCGGGCGCTCAAACGATTGCAAATGGTGGCGTGCACCATGAGCCTTACTTCATTGAGAAAATTGAAGGACCAAGCGGTGTCTTGTTTCAACACTTGGCAGCACCATCGCAGGTGATTTCAAAAGAAGTCGCCGATGCAGAAGTAGATATCTTGAAGAAGACTTTGACAGTGGGTACCGCTCGACGAGACCCGCTCGCAAACAAGCGCCCAGCTGCAGGAAAAACTGGCACCCAAGACGAGAACACGAATGCTTGGTTTGTTGGCTTTACAAAACAATTGACTACCGCAGTATGGGTAGGTGACCCAAAGGGTTACACGCCAATGGTGAACATTCCTGAATTCAAAGCAGATGGTGTTGCAAAGGTGACAGGTAATGCATATCCAGTAAAGATCTGGAAAGCATTCATGGACGCAGCACATAGTGATGTACCGATTCTTGATTGGGATGCTCCTGCACCCTCTCCTCGTAATCCAATGCGTCTCTATCTTCCTGGGGTTGATTGCATTGCCGAGTTGGTCTCTGGAAAACTTCCTAAATCTTCCACTGGGTCAATTGCCAATGTGGTGCCAACCACTACAACTGCAGCGCCTCAAGTAGCTACCACCACCACAATTGCGGGAGTGCCGGTAGTAGCGCCCACAACAACGGTGTTCAAGGGTCCAGTTGTCAGCATCGTTGACCCGGGGACCACGATTGCCCCTACCGATACCAACCCAGCTACGCAAGTAGTCGGGGTTGATCCATATCGCTTTTATGTTTATAACTGCGCCAAGGGAATTCCGCCAACAATTAAGACCACGCCAGCGGGGTAGCAACTCTCTAAGGTTGCAGTGATGTTTCTTTGGTTTATCGGGACTGCCACTGTGGCCGTGCTTTTTGTATTTCGTGATGATCGTTTTGATTTTCGAGTACTGGCGCTTGGTGCAGTAGTTCCTGACCTCGTCGATGTGTGGAGCGGTGGCGCGTGGGTCTTTCACTCGGTGCTAGGAAGCGTTGCGGTATTGGCAGTCGTCATGGCAACTGCACGGCGTGGTTCTCTCGCGCGACGACGGTGGCTGGCGTTACCGATAGGCATGTTCTTTCATCTTGTCTTCGACGGCGCATTCAATAACACGAAAGTTTTCTGGTGGCCATTTGCTGGGTTTAGTTTCAATGGCTCTCCGATTCCTAGTTTTGATCGACCTGTCCTCAGCGTCATTTTTGAAATTGTGGGGGCACTCTTAATTGCATGGGTGTGGCGTGAAAACTCTTTGTCGACACCATCTGTTCGTCGCGAGTTCCTGCGCACGGGGCACCTTCGTTTGATTGAACGCTAACGATGCTTATTCTTCTTCGACACGGTCAAACAACAGCTAACGCGCAATCACTTCTGCAGGGCCGTATTGACCTCGACTTGGATGCTGTCGGCCAGCAGCAAGCGGCGTTATGCGGACAGTTTGTGCGCCAACATTTTCCGCATGCACGAATTGTGAGCAGTCCATTAGTTCGCGCTCAACAAACTGCATTGGCAATCTCTCCGCATGTTGAAATTGACGAGCGATTTATTGAATTGGATTACGGGTCATGGGATGGCATTGCAATGTCTGCCATTGATCCAGCACAGTGGGCAGGATGGCGAACGGACCCGCATTTTCGGCCACCGAATGGCGAATCGTTGGTGGAATTAGATGAACGAGTGCGACCGGCCCTAGAAGAGTTGCGTGAAGAAGCAATGGAGAAACACATTGTGATTGTGAGCCATGTCTCTCCCATTAAGAGTGCAGTGACATGGGCCTTGGGAACTGGACCGGAGTCAACGTGGCGTATGCATCTAGACAGAGCTTCGATGTGTCGCGTAGCAGTCACGGTACGCGGTGCGACTCTTGCCAGTTTCAATGAAACTGGGCATCTACTGCCCGTGGGGTGACGGTGAGTTGATCTGTAAGCGGGGTTTTGTCCTTGCTTGCGCAATGGATGATCATCCCTCTATGCGATCTACCCGAAGGTTGCCTTGCGGCAGGCGGGCAGCCCAGCCTTCTGCTTGATCTTGCTTCACACGGGGTTTACCAAGCCATATGAATCGCTTCATATGCTGGTGCGCTCTTACCGCACCGTTTCACCCTTACCTGATCTGCTTGCGCAGCCATCGGCGGTCTGTTCTCTGTTGCACGTCCGTTAGGTCGCCCCAACCTGGCTCTCGCCAGCGTGTTGCCCTGAGAAGCCCCGACTTTCCTCAGCACATTGCTGTGCCGCGATCATCCGAACAACTCACCGTCGAGATGAGTGTACGACGAGGATTAGCACTATTGACTCGACGTAATTGTCGCTGTCATTCCCTTAGGGAAATGGCTAGTAAATGAAGCTGTTAAGGCTTGGGGTGTCCATCGAGACAGTGGCGCGACTTCCCGTTTCAGGATTCACAGGTCCGAGTTGAACCTGCACCGCACTCAAAGCGCCAAATGCGCTCGGCAAGGTTGCAACTGTTGCAACACCGTCTTTGTCGACGCCTGGAGCAAATGCGCCAATGCCAGGATTGATCAACTGAGCAGCGACCGCTGCTGCACGTGACGCCTGGGCACCCATGCGAATCATGCTGGCACGAAGCGCTGGTTCCACAGTGAGGGAAACAAAGTATTGGTACATGGATGCAACAAGAGTTTCTATGGCAAGCATGAGTGATGAAACGTCGTCTTCACTCTTTCCCTCGGCAACGAGCCCGAGCGCTTGTGTTCCGTATGAGGCCATGAGCTTCTCATTAGGTTCTTCGTAAGCCTCGCCACCACGTGCAGAGATGAGTGAACGAAGGTTTGCAAGGTGCGATGTGTGTGCATTGGCAAATCCGGACACGATGCCAGCTGAGTCTTTTGCAACCAAAGAAGTAACAGCTGTGTCGGTCAAAATTGTCTTAGCCATTGTCTCAACAGACATGGCGGTGCGAAGCAGTACAACATCTGTAACTGCGGCTTCACCAAGCTTGGTGATTTCTGGTGTTTCACCAACGCGAGCGATTGTCTTTGAGGCACTACTTGAACCGCAGGCTGCTAAAACAGCACCCGATGCAGCAATAATTCCCGTAGAACGCAACATGGTGCGACGGTTGATGTTGTGTGGTGTGGAGTTCGTCATGACGTCGATTCCTTAGTTTCCAGAAGCTACGAGTGGGGAAGTGCCAGAGATCATGTTGAGAGCAGCCGAATGACGTGCTTCAACGATGATGATGGATGCAAGTATTTTTGCGGCATCCATGCCGGAAAGAATTGCGAGAATGTCTGTGTGGATTGTTGCGGTGTCGTCTTCAATCTGAGCTAATCCTGCTGCCATTGCCTTCAATGATCCTGACGGGCTAGAGAGTGGAGTCTCGGGTGCGTCTTTCGCATCTGGTCCGAGGTAACCCTTGATTGCGTGAACATACGCAATGTGGTGATCAAGAATCAGTGTCAAGCCAGCAACTTCGTCATCTGCAGATACTGCGGCAGCCGCAAGACGGTATGTGCCGACCATGCGTGCTTCGCGAGCAAGTGCATTGTTGAGTGCATTGTTGTCTTGAGGGTCACGAGCTGGGCTGCTTGAACCGCTATCTGCGGCAGATGCTCGTCCGGCAAGAAGTGGTGCGGCGGTCGCAAAAGCGCCACCAGCAACTAGAGCAGAGAGAAGTCGGCGACGCGAGGTCACTGACGTTTCTGGGGATTCAACTTGGTGATTGTCCACGTGGGGCATCCTTTATCGCTTCGGCGTTATTCGCTCTCTAAGACTAGAAGTCCAGCGCAGAGAGGTCAGGTATCCAAGAACGGCTTCGAGAAACCGCCTCTCCCCATTGTTGTCGGGAGATGCCTGGAGTTCCTAATGGTGCGACCAGTGTTGCGCCAGATATGGCGTTGGTTGCTTCTTCGAGATGTGACCATTGTCCTGCTGCTGTGCCTGCGAGGAAGCCCGCACCAAGGGTTGTCGCTTCCGTGATGGGTGACACACGTACGGGTCGGCCAGAGGCATTGGCAAGCGACTGCACAAACGTGGGATTGCGACTCATGCCACCGTCGATACGAAGCTCTGTGATGGGAAGCCCAGAATCTTTCTCGGCGGCATCAACAAGATCAACACCTCGGTGAGCGACACCTTCTAAAACCGCACGCACGATGTGTGCTCGTGTGGTGCCGCGAGTGATTCCAAAGATGGATCCCCGTGCGCCGTAATCCCAAAAGGGAGTACCGAGACCAAGAAGTGCAGGCACGTAAGCAACGCCTTCGGTGGAGTCGCATTGGGACGCAATGTCATGTGACTCAGATGATGACGAGATCAAGCCCATGTCGTCTCTGAGCCATTCAATGTTGGTTCCGGCTGACAACATGATGGCTTCAGTCGCATACGACAGTGCACCGTTGTTACTGAATGCAACGATTGGAAATGTTCCGCCTTCATTGCGACGCGCAGAATCTGGCGCATGGTCGCCGGTGAAGACGTTCAACATTCCACCTGTGCCAAAAGTGATTTTGGTCATTCCTGGGGAGATGCAACCTTGGCCTACTAGTGAGCCTTGCTGATCGCCGACCATCGCATGAATCGGTGGCGCACCCGGAAGGTCGGTGGCATCGCCGATGTAACCCATAGTGTCGACAATGCGCGGTAATTGATTGGTGTGAAGTTTCAACACATCAATGACGTTCTGATTCCACGCCGTGCCAGTGGGAACGGTGAGTCCTGTTACTGCAGCGTTTGTGTGGTCGGTGACATGATGCTTGCCTTGTGTGAGGTTCCACACAATCCACGATTCAACTGTTCCCATAAGAATGTCGTCGCTACTGCGTTCTGACTCGTCAGGAATGTAGTTGGCAAGCATCCATGCATATTTTGTTGCAGATTGATTTGGGGCCAAGGTGAAGCCGTGTTCAGCGCGAGCCATGATGCATTCACCAACTGTGCGCAAGTCTTGCCAGCCGATGGCGGGCCCGATTGGTTGTCCTGTAGATGCTCTCCATGCAACTGCAGAAGCACGCTGGTTTGTAATGCCGACTGATTGCACGGGGCCTGACTGCAGGGCGAGTAGTGATACTCGTTTGACAGCGGTGTACATGGCAACTGCATCGAACTCAACAAGCCCGCCAACTGGCGAGTGCGGCGCGCATTCTTCGTAATGCAGATTGCTTACTGATGCATCGGCTTCAACAACAGCAGCACGCAGTCCGCTCGTGCCCACATCAATAACCAGCGATCTCATAATCCGAGTTTGCCTGGGTTCAAGATTCCTCGAGGATCAAGTGCCTTCTTGACGGAACGCAAAACTCCGAGCGATGAACCAAGTGCTTGTTCCATAAATGCAGCGCGGCTGTATCCGACTCCGTGGTGATGCGACAAGTTTGCGCCTGATGACAACGCCGAAGTTTGTCCTGCTTTCCACAATGCAAGGTATGTGGATTCGAATTCTTCAGCAGGCGGATTTGCTGCAAAAGTGAAATACACGCACGCACCTTCGATATAGCTATGCGATAAGTGGCATGTTGCGGATCGAGCGTAGGGGATAGCGAGCATGGCGGCTTCCACTGCATCCACCACTGCATCAAGATGTCCCCAATTTGCAGCGACTTCCATAGTGTCCACCACATAACCCTTGCGCGTGAGTCCTTGGAGGCCGCTTGTGTCGTTGCGGTGGTGCATCCACGCTTCAACTAATGCCACGTCACCGACGACTGCGCCCATTTCGGAGCACGTGTCGTGAACAACGGCCATTGTTCCGTCGACAATCGATTCTGTTCCTTCGTCAAGAACAAGAAGAGTTGCCTGTGTTCCGTCACCACCATGTGAACGCTTGCTCTCTGCTCCGTCATACAAACGGAGTACAGCAGGTGTAGCGCCGGCACGAATGATGCGTCGACATGCTTCGATGCCTTCTGAGAACGTGTCGAATGTGTAGGCGCCACGTCGTTCGACTTCGGGAAGTGGATGTGCGCGTAGCCACACTCGGGTAATCACTGCCAGAGTTCCTTCGCTGCCAAGCAAAAGTTGAGAGAGGTCAGGGCCGACAGCGCCGGCTGGTGCGCCGCCAGTTGTAATGACAGTTCCATCTGCGAGCACTGCTTCAAGTGCGTGCACCATGTCTTCAATTTTTCCGTATCGGGTGGAGTATTGGCCCGCTCCACGACATGCAACCCAACCGCCCACTGTGGCGATGTCGAAAGATTGTGGGTAGTGACCAATTGTTAATCCGTGTTCGCGAACTGCTTTTTCTAAATCAGGACCGAACGTGCCAGAGAGAACTTCAACAACGCCTGAGATGGCATCGATTGATTCGATTCCTTGCATGAAGGTCATGTCAAGCGATACGCCGGCTGACAGTGGAATTGCCGCACCACATACTCCACTGCGACCACCAGATGGAGTGACGGCGATGGAACGGTCGTTGCAATAAGCCAACAGCAAGGAAACTTCTTGTGTGGTGCGCGGACGACACACCACATGAGGAATCTGCGGTACTTCGTTTCGCAATGACCATGTCATGGAAAGTGGCCACCAGTCACGGCCATGTTTCGCACGGTCAACTGCATCAGTGCTTGTGTCACAAATTGCAGATAACGCCGTCACGTCGTCTTTTGTGAGGGCTGGCGCATTTGTAGAGAGGTGAGCGGTTGCCAACGCAGGGTCGCCACCAAACTCAATCGGGTCAGTTGCGGCGGTCTGAAATGTGTACTTGCTCACTTAGTGTCCTTATGTGAATCGATGAATTCTTGTTCTGTCACTTGTGCGGCTGCATCCTCGCGTGCGCACTCGTCTAAGAAAAAGGCAATGTTTGTTGCGCGCTGTTCGGGTGTCCACGAAAGCAGCGGGCCAACCAAGTCCGCAAGAGCCGGGGTGGCGGCAACACATGCTTTGCGATCTAACAAACGAGAGCGAGTGCGGCGAGTCATGATGTCGTCGATGGATGTTGCCATCTCATGAGTCACTGCAAACACTGCTTCGGCACGAAGGTACGGCAAGCCAGGAACGAGTGGTTCGCCAAGCGTCGGATTTTGCGAAATGAGTTGTTTCACAATTGATGAGTCGCTTCCAAAGCGTCCATCAAGGTGGCGATCGGCATGTGTTGAACGGGCGCGTTTGCCACTAGCGCCACGAAGCGAAAGACGGCGAGTACGACTCTTGGTTTTTACATTGAGTAATTCGCATGCTTCGTTCACAGCGTCTTCGGCCATCTCGCGATATGTGGTGAGTTTTCCACCAGTAACAGTGACTACACCATTGTCTGATGTAAACACCCTGTGTCGACGACTGAGGTCAGCAGTTCTTCCTGCTTTTGCAGACGTGTCGTCCATCTTTACAAGTGGACGTAGTCCCGACCACACGCCGCTGACATCTTCAAAAGTGACATCGGTGGTGACGCTTGCGTTCAACGCTGCAAGAACGTATTCAATGTCGTCACGCGTGCACTGAGGATCGTTTACAGGGCCTTTGTAATCGGTGTCTGTCGTGCCGATGTATGTGTATTGGTATGTGCCGTCTTCTTTGGCAATCCAGGGCACTACAAACAAACTGCGGCGGTCGCGCGGCACTGGGATGACAACTGCGATGTCGTTACGTACTTTTTCCCAAGGCACTGTGAGGTGAACGCCTTTTGCAGGACGAATGGTGTCGGGGTGTGAGTTCTCGTCGAGTGCGCGTACGTCATCTGCCCAAACGCCTGATGCATTCACAACAGATCGAGTTGTGATGCGCAACGTTGCACCAGTAATGGTGTCGCGCGCAGTGACCACGTGGCTCGTGCGTGATGGCGAATCGATTGTCACTACTTCGCAACGATTAGCAATGGTTGCGCCGTTATCTGCTGCTGTTCGCAGTACAGAGACCACCAGTCGTGCGTCGTCTGCTTCTGCGTCGTAATACAAATAAGCCGATGCAAGTTTTTGTCTCGGCATGGTGGGGAGATGAGCGAATGCTTTGTCGGCTTTGAGACGACGATGGAGGCGACCAATGCGCCATCCACCTGTGAGGTCATACATCCACATTGCAGAACCAAGTGCGCGTGCAATCTTGCGGGAGACGACTCCATCTTTAGTAAGGATGGGAATCATGAAGGGGAGCACGTGAACGAGGTGAGGTGCGTTGCGTCGCAATCTTTTACGTTCGCGAAGTGCCTGATACACAAGACGCACGTCTCCTTGCTGGAGGTAGCGCAATCCGCCATGAATCAATTTCGAGGACTTCGATGAGGTGCCAGAGGCGAAGTCGTCACGTTCAAGGAGGGCGACACGAAGGCCACGTGAAGCAGCATCGAGGGCGACGCCGGCTCCGGTGATGCCACCACCTACGACCACCATGTCGAACTCGGTGTTTTCGAGATTCTGTAAGGCAGTTGAGCGGTCAAAAGGCTGAGAAGGCATAGTGCTGAGCCTAGGGGGGAAGGGCTCGCACGCCCTTATTACTTGTGGCCCCACTGCTCTAGTTGCTGGTACGTAGACTGCCCAATCTTGACGATCCATTTCCAAACACGACTACCGAAAGGACACGTTCATGCCAAGTCTCAAAGGCACCAAGACCCACGAAAACTTGCTAGAGGCTTTTGCTCGTGAAAGCCAGGCCAACCGTCGTTACATCTGGTTCGCACAAAAAGCAGACATTGAGGGTCACCCCGAAGCAGCCACTTTGTTCCGCTCGGTCGCCGATGGCGAAACCGGTCATGCACACGCACTCCTTGAATACCTCGCTGAAGTAGGTGACCCGGCAAGCGGAGAGCCAATTGGCGAAACCGAAGAAAACCTCAAGGCTGCAATTGCTGGCGAAACATACGAGTACACCCAGATGTACCCAGCATTCGCAAAGATTGCTCGCGACGAAGGCTTAGATGAAATCGCTGAATGGTTCGAAACTCTTGCTCGCGCAGAGAAGAGCCACGTTGGTCGCTTCACTGAAGGTCTCGCAGCTCTTTGAGGAAACCACAATGACGATCACTTATGACCCGAAGCATCCTTTGTATACCGATGAGTTAGATGTTCGTGAGGAACTCACTCGCGTATACGACGTATGTCAAGACTGTCGTTTGTGCTTTGACCTCTGTTCATCGTTTCCTACGTTGTTTAGTTATGTCGATCAACACGAAACTAAAGACGCCGGCTTGTTGACGCCTGCTCAGCAAGACCAAGTGGCTGACGAGTGCTTTCAGTGCAAACTGTGTTACGTCAATTGCCCCTACATTCCTGAACTGCATGAGTTGGCTTTAGATTTTCCGCGACTCATGCTGCGCCATAATGCAATGCGTCTAGAGAATGGTCAAGTCAGTGTGCGAACGCGCATCACAACTCAGGTAATGGGTCATACAGATGCGATAGGCAGAGTTGCAACTGCTGTTAGCACCATTTCAAACTTGGTGATTGGCGCTAAACCGGGCTCTATTGCTCGCAAAATAGTCGAGAAGACGGCGGGTGTTTCTTCTGTTCGTTTATTGCCGCCGTATGCAAAACAAAGATTTAGTACTTGGTTCAAAAAACGCGTCACGCCAGTAATTGTCAAGAAGCACGGTTCTGTGGCTTTGTTTCCGACGTGTCTAGTGGAATACCAGCAGCCTGGCATCGGTCAAGACTTAGTCAAGGTGTATGAACGCAACGGTGTTGAATGTTCGTTAGTCGATGGCGCCGGTTGTTGCGGGGCGCCGTACTTGCATGGAGGCGACATGGAAGGTTTTACAAAAGTGGCTAAGAGGCAGGTAACTGTTCTTGCACGAGCAATACGAGAAGGAAAAGACATCGTTGTTCCACAGCCAACGTGTGGCTACATCCTAAAAAAGGACTATGTGGATTACGTCGGTGGACCAGATGCAGAGCTTGTGGCCGCGCACACCTATGACTCTTCTGAGTATTTGATAAATCTGCATATGGCGGAGGGAACAGAACTGGATACAAATTTCTCTGGAACAATTGCAGAGACCATCTCGTATCACGTCCCATGTCACCTCCGTGCTCAAAATATTGGCCTACGCAGCCGTGACCTCATGCAGTTGACTGGAGCAACAATCACATTGATCGATCAGTGTTCTGGTACCGACGGTATGTGGGGCTTCAAAGCCGGCAATGAAGAGTTTTCTGTGCCAGTGGCCAAGAAACTCGCCGAAAAAATTGAAGCGGCGAGAAGTGAGATTGTCGCTGGTGACTGTCATCTTGCAAACACCGCAATCATCGAACAAACAGGTCTAGTGGCGCAGCATCCAATACAAGTGGTGGCTCGTGCCTATGGCATCGCCCCAGAATCTGAGCTCCTAACGGACCTTCGGCCCTAGGGGTCTGTGAGCAGCTAGCCCCTCGGTCGTTACTGGGGCGCAAGTGATTAGGGGTTCTTCGAGGATTAGACATCTGTGACCATGGACACATACGATGTGCCGCAAGGGGCGTTGCCCCGACATCGAGGGGGTATGCGATGTCCAGGTCAGAATTGTCATGGAGACAGCAGGGAGCTTGTAATGGCCTTGACCCTGCCGTGTTTTTTCCCGACTCCGAGGATGCTGCTGAGGAAGCAAAGTGCATTTGTGCAGAGTGTCCTGTTCGGATCAATTGTTTGGAGTATGCCTTAGCCACCCGTGAGAAGGATGGCGTCTGGGGCGGTGCCACCGACAAAGAAAGACGAAGAATCATTCGTCATCGGCGTCGCTTGGCGTAGATACTTAGTAGATGACACGCGACGAGAAGTTCAACGGATGGCCTGAGCTTCTGGCACACCTTCTTGATCGACGCGACCTAAGCGCGGCTCAGGCGAGCGCTGCAATCACTGAAATCTTGAAGGGCGATGCAACTCCTTCACAGATGACTGCATTCATTGTTGCTCTGCGCGCCAAAGGCGAAACGGTCGTCGAGCTCGAAGGAATGTTGCATGCCGTTCGTTCGGCAGGAATGCGCGTTGATCTGAAACCAGAACTAGCAGAGCGCGCAATCGACATTGTGGGAACTGGCGGAGACAACAGCAATACAGTCAACGTGTCCACTATGTCTGCTCTCGTTGTTGCAGGCGCAGGAGTGCCAGTGTGCAAACACGGTAACCGTGCTGCATCTTCAAAGTGTGGCGCTGCTGACTTGCTGGAAGAAGCAGGTGTTGCGATTGAACTCGACCCACACGGTGTAGAAGCGTGTGTCGTTGAAACTGGTTTTGGTTTTTGTCTAGCTGCGAAGTTTCACCCGGCTTTTCGATACACAGGGCCTTCGCGACGTGAAATTGGAGTCCCCACTGCGTTTAACTTGCTCGGGCCGATGGCTAATCCGGCTCCTATCGCCAACATGTTGGTGGGCGTTGCCATGCCAAACATGATGGCTGCAATGACCGGAGCGCTTTCTACTAGGGGAGTCACAAGCGCGTGGGTGGTTCATGGCCACGGCGGGCTCGATGAATTGGCAGTGAGCGGACCAAACACTGTGTTTGAACTCAAAGACGGCACAGTCACTCAGTTTGAGATCAATGCAAAAGAATTTGGAATCGCGTCGTCAACATTGGAAGATGTTCGTGGTGGAGATGCGGCTCAGAACTTGGCGATTATGAAAGAACTTTTCAAAGGAAAACCCGGCGCTGTGCGTGACATCGTGACTTTCAATGCGGGTTGTGCGCTGTTTGTGTCTGGCGTTGCCGGAGATGTCATGGATGGCATCGAGCGCGCACGTGCATCAATTGATTCAGGCTCGGCAGCTGCGGTGCTAAGCGCCGTCGCTGAAGAGAGCTCGCGTCAATTAGCGCGAATGGAGTTCTAGCCATGAGCGTTCGCGTACCAGCCACATCTGCAAACTTGGGACCAGGGTTCGATGTCCTTGGTTTAGCACTCTCGTTGTACGCCGAAGTTGGTGTTGTCGATGCAGACCCGATGCCGAGCGATGCGTCCATCGCCGACGAGGGGCACCCTGCTCACATCGCTTTTGCACGTGCCGGTGGTGTTGGTCGCATCTGGGTACGCAACTCAATTCCCATGGGCCGAGGGCTTGGCTTTAGTGGTGCTGTGCGTGTGGGTGGCATCATTGCCGCTGAAGTGCAGCGAGTTGGTTCATCGTGGACCCGTGATTCTTCGCGCGCTTTAGAAATTGGAACTGAACTAGAAGGTCACGCAGACAATGTTGCGCCTTCGCTTCATGGCGGCGTAGTCATCACATCTGAAAACATGGTTGTACAAGTTCCCGTGGCGTTAGCTCCAACTTTTGTGATGTGGATTCCTGAATTCACTACTTCAACAAATGAATCACGAGGAAAAATCGGGCCAACAATTGCACTCAATGATGCGGTATTCAACATTGCCCATAGCGCCATGTTTGTCACAGCTCTTGCCACCGGCAATGTGGGACTTCTTAAAGAAGCATCACGTGACCGCATCCATCAAGACATTCGGTTCACTTCGTCACCTGCTTGTAAAGAGGCGCTCACTGCCGGGCTGACTGCCGGAGCATGGTGTGGATGGCTGTCTGGCTCTGGGCCGACTGTTGCCATTATGTGTGCCGCCGAACAAGTGTCAGACATCTCGAAAGCGTTGCCTGAAGGGGGACGCACGGAAATCCTTCATATTGATTTTGACGGAGCCGTGGTCCTGTAGGGCAACTTTGGTACACCCTGTCGGCAGGGTACGGGTATGGAAACAACGCCACAGATGCCCGGTCATAGCCCAGAACAACCCATTCTCATGATTTCTTGCGATACATGCGTCATGAGAAACACAGATGCATGCAGTGATTGCATGATGAGCGTGTTGTGCGATCAGCCCTCAGATGGGGCTGTCATTCTCAACTTGCAAGAACTTCGTGAAATAAGAGTGCTCGCTCAGGCGGGTTTGGTGCCTACGCTACGGCACCGTGCAGTCGGTTAATCCAGAACGCAAAAAACGCCGCCAAGTCGACGGCCCACTTCCCGCAGGCGACGCCTACTGGACAACTTTGCGCTCCATCGGACTTAATGCGGGACTGCATTCAGTCGGGGTCACTTCAGTAGATCCACTTGATCGTGCCAGGGAACAGATCCAGCAACGCATAGACAACGATTTCGTGAACGACATGCAGTTCACGTTTCGTAATCCAGTTCGTTCAACGACTCCGTCGCTCATAGTTCAAGACGCTCGCACCATCATCGTGGGTGCATATTCCTATTTCGTAGAAGATGCCGATGAAGGTCTTGGCACGCCGGCACATATTGCTCGGTATGCATGGTTCGATGCTCATCATCAGATGAGAGAAGCCTTGACGGCAATGAAAGATCAATTACGTATCGATGGCCATCGTGCGGTTGTTTTTGCAGATGACAACGCCATCGTTGATCGAGAAATTGCATATCGCGCCGGCATCGGTTGGTTTGGCAAGAATGCCAACATCCTTGTGCCAGGGGCTGGAAGTTATTTTGTCTTGGGCTGTGTAGTCACTACTGCACAACTTCCGTTGTCAGAACCTGTTGCTGATTCCTGTGGTACATGCACTAGGTGTATTCCCGCGTGTCCTACCGATGCCATTGCAGCTCCTGGGGTTATTGATGCGAATCGATGCTTGTCGTGGCTCTTACAAAAGCCCGGAGTCTTCGATAGGCGTTTTCGTGTTGCACTAGGTAGTCGTATATATGGTTGCGATGATTGTCAGTCGTCGTGTCCGCATACGCAACGGTGGTCTGTGCCTGTCACGTTGCGATCACCCGTGAGGCGTGCCATTGAGACGCGATGGATTCTTGAGTCGTCTGATGCGGACATCTTGCAAGAATGTGAGAGTTGGTACATCCATGAGCGCAATCCTCAATGGATCCGTCGAAACGCGCTCATCATTATGGGTAACACTGCGCAACCAACAGAAGCGTGGGTGCATGCTGCATTGCAGGAATACACAACAAGCGCCGAACCAGTTCTGCGTGCTCAAGCCATTTGGGCAGCTGCGCGTTTGGGTCTTTCCGCTTATGTGCCACAACACGATGCAGACCCAGTTGTTGCTGATGAGTTGTCTCATCTGCCAACCTTGCGAGACGACCTATGAAGCACCTTCTTGTCACCAATGACTTTCCGCCAAAGATTGGTGGCATTCAGTCTCTGTTGTGGGAATGGTGGCGACGACTTCCGCCAGATTCATTTGCAGTTCTCACCAGCCCACACGCCGACGCAGCGGAGTTTGATGCTGCACAGCCGTATCGCATTGAGCGCACGCGTGAGCCAGTCTTATTGCCTCATCCGTGGATGGTGCAACGCATCAATTCAATGGCTGAAGACTTCGGTGCCGACTTTGTAGTGCTCGACCCAGCGTTGCCGCTTGGTCTAGTTGGGCCCTCCTTGAAACTGCCGTACATGGTGGTGCTGCATGGCGCAGAGGTCACTGTCCCTGGGCGGTTGCCAGGATCAAAGCAAGTACTTGGCCACGTATTGCGTGGAGCGCAACACATCATTTCTGCTGGTGGTTATCCCGACCAAGAAGGCATGCACGCTGCTGGTCGAGCATTGCCGTCCACTGTGGTGCCACCAGGCGTAGATACTTCACGTTTCGTGCCGCTATCAGTTGAGCAACGTCGTGAGGCTCGGGTGAAATTTGGAATCAAAGAAGACGCAGAAGTGGTGTTGGGAATCAGTCGTCTTGTGCCACGAAAAGGTTTCGACACATTGATTAAGGCAGTTGCGCAACTTGCTCCACATCGCCCAAAGTTGCAGTTAGTTATTGCGAGTACAGGGCGCGACGAATCACGGCTGAAGAAAATTGCCGAAGAGACTCGTGCGCCAGTTTCTTTTCTTGGTCGAGTAGATCACGATGATCTTCCACGTCTGTATGGCTGTGCCGACATCTTTTCCATGATGTGTCGCAATCGATGGGGTGGACTTGAACAAGAAGGGTTCGGCATCGTGTTTGTCGAGGCTGCGTCGTGTGGAGTGCCACAAGTCGCTGGTCGAAGTGGCGGTGCTGCAGAAGCGGTGCTCGATGGTGTCACCGGATTTGTGCTTGATAACCCCACAGATGTTGCTGGGGTGGCAGCCAGGATCGCAAATATTTTGGATGACGATGCATTACGTCTTTCAATGTCACGTGCATCACGCGAGCGTGCAGAAACCGAGTTTGACTACGAAGTTCTGGCGCGACGTTTAGGAAATGTCTTGAAGGTCGGGCAATGATGGAGAGCATGAAAGGCCGCGCAATCATTCAGATCAATGCATTGCTGACTGTTGTATTCATCGTCACGTCTCTCGTGTCCACAGTTGTATTCGACCAGCCGTGGAAAGCCATCGCGGTTGCCGTCTGTTTGGCCTGTTTCTCGGTGGGTGTTGTGGCGTTTCTGTGGGGGTATTGGACGGCAGTGCAACGCAGTCGGGAAGACGAGATTTCTGTTGCTGCTCTCTATTTTCTTGTAGACGGTGCCGCTCCTTCACGCGTTAGCCGCATTTTGAATGGGCTACTTCTGGTGCAGGTGGTTGTGGCTATCGCAACAGCTATCGCTCGCTCGTCCACCGACGGAAAAGCAGGGAGCACACTTGCTTTTGGCATCTTGGTTCCCATGATGGGTTTAGGCATGAATGGCCTGTGGGCATCGGTTCACGGCAAGTTTTCTCCCCGAATTTCGCCACAAACAGAGGCGATGCCACAGGAGAGCGCCGAAACAAGGCAAGATAAAGACCATGACTGATCGTGCCGCGCAGACCATTCTTGTAGATGCTCCTCCTTCGAAGTGCCTCGACATCGTTCTTGATTTCGAGCGTTATCCCGAGTGGGCTAAAGACGTGAAGGAGACCACGGTTCGTTCACGCGACGCCGAAGGTCGCCCAAGTCGTGTGGAATACCGTGCCTCTGCACTTGGTCGTAGTACTCACTACACACTTGAGTACAACTATTCAGAACTTCCGTCTCGTTTGTCGTGGCACATTGTTGAAGGCGACATCATGCGTGCGATCGATGGCGCGTACTCCTTTGTTGAGGTCGACGGCGGTACTCAAGTGTTCTACGAACTCGACATTGAACTTGTTGTGCCACTTCCCGGATTTGTAAAGCGTCGTGCTGAAGCGCGCATCTTGATTGAGGCCGTGAAAGAACTGAAGGCTCGCGCAGAGTCGTGAGTTCTGTCGGAATCGATGTCGGTGGCACTAAGTGCCACGGCGT
>Ga0209033_1000363_pt1 | contig 25818 bp, 25 predicted proteins | sample LauGreFa1BDMLBDN_2_FD_188218 | JGI IMG/M metagenome (GOLD analysis project Ga0209033, IMG submission 188218) | Freshwater lake microbial communities from Lake Michigan, USA - Fa13.BD.MLB.DN (SPAdes) (version 2) | ecosystem: Environmental > Aquatic > Freshwater > Lake | place: Lake Michigan, USA...
GGCAGGCAAAGATTCAATATAGGTGCAAATGTCGCCGGGGCGGGTGAGCCAAATCTGATCGCGGTGCTGCAAGATGTGCTCAAACACCCGGCGCAATTGGCGCACGCGATAGGGCTGGCCCATGATGAAGCTGTGCAACACGATGGGCATCACCAAGGGGCGGCGCTCGGACTCTTGCAGCATTTCGTCAAATTGATCGATCAGGCTGTCGCAAAACAATTGCGACGGGGTGCGCCGCGACACGCATTCGATCGAGTCGTTCAAGTCGTGGGCATAGGGCACCGACAAGATAGGGCCATGCTGGGTGCGAAACCACACCGGTTGGTCGTCCAGCGACCAATCCATCATGTAGCGAAACCCGGCCTCTTTGAGCAGGTCCAAAGAGTCGACGGATTGCGAAATATAGGGCGCCAACCAACCTTTGGGGCGCACACCTTCATGGTCGAATATTTTTTGCGACACCTCTTGGATGCATGCGCGCTCTTGGTCCAAGGGCATGTCGGCTTGGCGCTCGCTGTTGGTGCGGCCGTGGCCCACGATCTCATCTCCGCGCGCGCTGAAGGCCTGGATCATCTCAGGGCAATAGTCGTACAACTCGGTGTTGGTGAGCAGGCCAAACGGCAACTGTAGGGCGTCGGCCATCTCCATCAAACGCCAAGCACCAACCCGATTGCCATAGTCGCGCCAGGCAAAGCTGCGCGTATTGGGCGCCGGGTGTGGCACCGCATAGTCATTGCCCAAGCCTTCGCCAAAGGCGAAGTGCTCGACGTTCAACGCAATGTGCACGGCCAGGCGTTTGCCGCCTGGCCAGCTGTAGTCGGGGCGGCGCGAAATGGCCGAATAGTCGTAGCGTCCGTGGGTTTTGAGCATTTTGGGTTTCTCCTGGATGCATCTTATATGCCCACCCGCCCGCAGAATTCAGGCGTGGGGCTGTGGCTATACTGATTTACAGACCCGTTTGATGGAGCCCCCATGTTGTTGACCCCTGCCGCCCAAGGCGTTTTTCCCATTGCCCCCACGGCCTTTCACCCCGACGGCCGCATTGACACGGCGTCGATGGACCGGTTGACCGACTTTTATGTGGCCTGCGGTGCCACGGGCGTGACGGTTCTGGGCCAAATGGGCGAAGCGCCCAAGTTGTCGCACAGCGAGAGCGTGGCCATCACCACCCAAATGATCCGCCGTGCGCCCAGCTTGCCGGTGATTGTGGGCGTGTCTTCGCCGGGCTTTGCCTCCATGCATGCGCTGACCCAAGAGGTGATGGCGGCCGGTGCCGCCGCCGTGATGATTGGCCCACCCAACACCTTGCGCACCGACGACCAAGTGATCAACTATTACCGGCAAGCGGCCGATGCACTGGGCCCAAATGTGCCCATCGTGGTGCAAGACTACCCGCTGTCGTTTGCGGTGCAAATGAGCCCCAGCGTGATCCGCACCATGGTGCAAGAAATTCCCTCCATCGTGATGCTCAAACACGAAGACTGGCCGGGGCTGGAAAAAATCAGCACATTGCGCCGTTTTGAAGCGGATAAAAGCATGCGCCACATCGCCATCTTGTGCGGCAATGGCGGCTTGTTTCTGGACTTTGAAATGTCGCGCGGTGCCGATGGCGCCAACACCGGCTATTGCTTCCCCGATATGTTGTGTGACGTGGTGCGCTTGTCTCAAGCAGGACAGCGCGATCAAGCCCATGACTTGTTTGACGCCCACTTGCCCTTGCTGCGTTATGAGCAGCAACAGGGCGCTGGCCTGGCCGTGCGCAAGTACGTGATGCAGCGGCGCGGTTTGCTGACCAGCGACGCGCAACGCAAACCCGCAGCCATGCTCAGCGCCACCGCCCGCCAAGAAGTGGAGTATTTGCTCACGCGACTGGCGCGCCACGACCCGCGCGCCAAACTGCCACCGCTGTGAGCGGCGTCAAACGCCCCAAGCCCGTGCGACCCTCTCAGGCCCGATTCATGCTTACGCACACAATGGATGCATGGAACACGCCGCATGGCTGTGCCGTTGGCGCTTGACCCACAATGACTTCTTTTTCCATTTGCATCTCAAAGGTTTGTTTTGACAGAATTTGACTTGACCATCCGAAATGGCACCGTGGTGAATGCCGATGGGCGCATGCGCGCCGACATCGGTGTGCGCGACGGCCTCATCCACACCCTGGCACCCAGCCTGCCCGCGGGCCGCCAAGACATCGACGCCAGCGGCCATTGGGTGCTGCCCGGTGGCATCGACAGCCATTGCCATGTGGAGCAAATTTCCAGTAACGGGGTGATGACCGCTGACGACTTTGACTCGGCCACGGTGGCTGCCGCTTTTGGGGGCAACACCACCATCATCCCGTTTGCCGCACAACATCGGGGCATGGCGCTCCCCAAAGTGGTGAGCGATTACCACGCCTGTGCCGGCCCCAAAGCGGTGATCGACTACAGCTTTCACCTGATCGTCTCCGACCCCACGCCCCAGGCCTTGCAACACGACCTGCCCGAATTGATCCGCAAGGGCTACACCTCGTTCAAGGTCTACACCACCTACGACAAGCTCAAGCTCGATGACGGGCAAATGCTGGATGTGCTGCACACCGCCGGGCGCGAAGGCGCTTTGGTGATGGTGCATGCCGAAAACAACGACATCATCAAATGGATCGCCCAGCGGCTGCTCGACAACGGCCATGTGGCGCCCAAGTTTCATGCGGTGTCGCACGACCCGCTGGCCGAGAGCGAAGCCACCCACCGGGTGATTGCGCTGTCGCGCTTGCTCGATGTGCCGGTGTTGATCGTGCATGTGTCGGGCATCGAAGCGGTGCGCCACATCCGCCATGCCCAAACCCTGGGGGCGCGCATTTTTGCCGAGACCTGCCCGCAGTATTTGTTCCTCACCGCAGACGACATTGACCGCCCGGGCCTGGAAGGCGCCATGTTTTGCTGCAGCCCACCCCCGCGCGACGCCGCCTCACAAGAAGCGGTGTGGGCAGGTTTGCTGGACGGCACGTTTCAGGTGTTCAGCTCCGACCATGCGCCCTACCGCTACGACGAGTCTGGCAAGCTGCCCAAAGGCGAAAAGACCACGTTCAAAGACATGGCCAATGGCGTGCCCGGCATCGAGCTGCGCATGCCGCTGCTGTACTCCGAAGGGGTGCACACCGGTCGCATGACCCTGGAGAAGTTTGTCGCCCTGACGTCCACCGACCACGCGCAGATGTATGGCCTGGCGCACCGCAAAGGCCGCATCGCGGTGGGCCTGGACGCCGACATCGCCATTTGGGACCCGCTGCGCCAAACCCAGGTCAGCACCCACATGCTGCACGACCGGGTGGGCTACACCCCTTACGAGGGCAAAAGCCTCACCGGCTGGCCGACCACGGTGATCAACCGTGGGCGGGTGGTGATCGCGCACAATGAATTGCAAGTGGCCCGTGGCAGCGGCGAGTTCATTGCCCGTGGCAAGCCCGGTCCCTTGGTCAACGCCCCCGCCAGCACCGGCTCGGCGGGTTTTCTCAAATCTTTGCTGCCCAAATTGTCATGAAACGCCCCTTCCCCCTGGCCGTCGCCCAACTCGGCCCCATCCACTTGCGCGACAGCAAGGCCGCTGTGGTGGCCCGCTTGATCGAATTGCTCAAAGAGGCCCAAGCCCGCCACGCCCACTTTGTGGTGTTTCCCGAGCTGGCGCTGACCACGTTTTTCCCGCGCTACTGGATGACCGACGAGGCCGAAATCGACCGCTACTTTGAAGCGGCCATGCCCAACGCCGATGTGCAACCGCTGTTTGATTTGGCGCGCCAATATGGCATTGGCTTTTACCTGGGCTATGCCGAACTGACCCCTGAGCGCGAGCGCTTCAATACCGCCATCATCGTGGACCGCCAAGGCCAGATCGTGGGCCGTTATCGCAAAGTGCACCTGCCCGGCCACGACGACCACAAACCGGCCGCACCGTTCCAACACCTGGAGAAAAAATACTTCCAAGTGGGCAACGAAGGCTTCAAGGTGTGGGACACCATGGACACCCGCATGGGCATGTGCATTTGCAACGACCGGCGCTGGCCCGAGACCTTTCGCGTCATGGGTTTGCAAAGCGCCGAGGTGGTGGTGCTGGGCTACAACACGCCTTCGCACAACATCCACTGGAACGAGCCGCCGCACCTGCGCATGTTCCACCACCTGCTGCTGCTGCAAGCGCATGCACACGAAAACGCCTTGTGGGTGGGTGCTGCGGCCAAGTGCGGCGCCGAAGACGGCTTTCACATGATTGCGGGCTCAGCCATTGTCTCGCCCACCGGCGAGGTGGTGGCGCAAAGCGCCAGCGAAGAAGATGAACTCATCTTCCACCACTGCGATCTGGCCTTGGGCGACACCTTCCGCCAGCACGTCTTCAACTTTGCCAAGCACCGCCGCCCCGAGCACTACCAACTCATCGTTGACCGCGTGGGTGCGGGCAAGCCGCTGGGCTGATGGATTTGAATTTTTTAACCACAAAAGGAGTGTCTGCATGAAAACCAAACTCACTGGACTGGCCCTGGCCTTGTCCGCCGCATTCTGCGGGGCTGCCATGGCGCAAACCATACAGACCGCCGTGGACGCGACCTTTGCCCCCCACGCCATGCGCAAGCTCGACGGAACCATTGAGGGCTTCAACGTCGACATGGCGATGGAAATTGGCAAGCGCCTCAAGCGCCCCGTCAACATCGAAGGCACCCAGTTCTCGGGCCTGATCCCCGGCTTGAACGCCAAAAAATACGACTGGATCGCTGCCCCCACCACGGTGACCCCCCAGCGTGCCGAGCAAATGCTGTTCACCGAGGGCTACCTGGACACCGACTTCCAGTTTTTGGTGAAGAAGTCTGACGCTGAAATCAACAACCTCGATGAACTCAAAGGCAAAACCATTTCGGTGAACAAAGGTTCGGCTTATGAAACCTGGGCCAAAGAGAACATGGGCAAGTTCGGCTTCAAGTACGACATTTACGACACCAATGCCGACGCGGTGCAAGCCGTTTTGTCGGGCCGCGCCCAAGCCAATTTGGCCGGTAACACCGTCGTGGCCTGGGCCGCCAAGCAAAACCCACTGGTCAAAACCACCTACACCATCAAAACTGGTTTGGTCTGGGCCATTCCTTTGCGCTTGGACGACAGGGCTGGCCGCACCGTGCTCTCCAATGCTGTCAAGTGCATGAAGATGGACGGCACTTACGCACGCCTGCATGAGAAGTGGTTTGGCAGCAAGCCCGCCGCCGATTCAGCTGCGGTCAAGGTCTCTCCAGGACACGGCGTGGTGGGCATGCCCGGTTACGACCCCACCCCCAACACGCCGCAATGCTCTTGATGCGCACAGACATGTATGCGCAGGGCTGGGCATGAGACCAGCCCTGGAGTTGCGCGAGCTGCGCAAGGCTTACGGCCCCCTGGCCGTGCTGCATGGGGTGAACCTCAGCGTGCCCACGGGCAAGCTGGTGTTCATCATCGGGCCCTCGGGCTCGGGCAAAAGCACCTTGCTGCGCTGCTGCAATTTGCTCGAGGTTCCGGAGTCGGGGGCGGTGATGGTCGACGGCAAAGACATCACCCTGTCTGGCGTCAACCTCAATGATTTGCGCCAGCAAGTGGGCATGGTGTTTCAGTCGTTCAACCTGTACCCGCACATGACGGCGCTGGGCAATGTCACTCTGGCCTTGCGCAAGGTGCAAAAAATGAACAAAGCCCAGGCCGAAACCGTGGGCCTGGAAGCTTTGGCCCGGGTGGGCTTGACCGACAAGGCCAATGCCTTTCCTGGCCAGCTCTCGGGCGGTCAGCAGCAGCGCGTGGGCATTGCCCGCTCGTTGGCCCTCAAGCCCAAAATTTTGTTGTTTGACGAGCCCACCAGTGCCCTCGACCCCGAGTTGGTGGGCAGCGTGTTGAAGGTGATGCGCGATCTGCGCGAATCGGGCATGACCATGGTGGTGGTCAGCCATGAAATGGGCTTTGCCCGCGCTGCGGCCGACCATGTGGTGTTCATGGACCAAGGCCACATTGTTGAAGAGGGCAGCCCCCAGACGATTTTTGACACCCCTCAGCACCCGCGTTTGCGCGAATTTTTAGCCTCACTGGGCCAACGCTAGAGCGCATGAACAGCACCGTGCCCCTGTCCTCCATGGACCGTTTTGTATCGAGCTTTTTCAATGCCGAGGTGGCGGCACGCTATGTCGCGCCCATTCTTGATGGCATGTTGCTCACCATTGGTCTGGGGTTGTGCGTCATTGCCACCGGCTTGGTGCTGGGTTTGGTCTTGGCGGTGCTGCGAATCCAGCATGTGAAGCTGGTCAATGCCTTCATCATTGCTTTTGCCGATATTTTTCGCGCCTTGCCACCGCTGGTGGTGATCATTTTGTTGTTCTTTGCCTTTCCCTACATCGAGCTGTCGATGAGTGCTTTCACCGCCACTTGGTTGGCGCTGTCCTTGGTGCTGGCGGCATTCACCGAAGAAATTTTTTGGGCCGGTATGCTGGCCATTCCCAAGGGCCAATGGGAAGCGGCTCGCTCCACCGGCATGGGCTCTTGGGGAACCTTGGTCCATGTGATCTTGCCGCAAGCCGTGCGCATGACGGTGCCGCCGCTGACCAACCGCACGATTGCCATCACCAAGGGCACGGCGCTGGGCTCGGTGGTGGCGCTGCACGAGTTGCTGAATGTGTCATCGTCCGCTTCGAGCGAAGCGGGCAACGCCACCCCGCTGGTGATGGGTGCAGTGGCTTATTTGATTTTGTTCATCCCCTTTGTGGTGTTGGGGCGCTGGGTTGAAACGCGCTTCGCCTGGAAGCGTTGAGCCATGGACAACCTGATCAACGTTTTTTTCAACCTCGACATCATCGAAAAGGTGTGGCCGTTTTTGCTGCAAGGGCTGTGGATGACGCTGCTGCTGTCGCTCACCGTGGTCCCCTTGGGGCTGGCCGGCGGTTTGGCGGTGGCTTTGGCCGGCAACCAAGGCCCGCGCTGGTTGCGCTGGACCACCGTGGTGTATGTGGATTTTTTCCGCGCCTTCCCACCCTTGGTGCTGCTGATCTTGATTTACTTTGGCGTTCCGTTTCTGGGCATTGACCTGCCCAAATTTGCCGCGGTGGCCTTGGGCTTTTTGCTCAACACCTCGAGCTACTACGGCGAGGTGTTTCGCGCAGGCCTGGAGAGCGTGCCACGCGGCCAAATGGAGGCCGCCCGCTCCACGGGCTTGAACCGTGCTCAGGCGCTGTGGCATGTGGTGATTCCACAGGCCACGCGCAATGTGCTGCCTGAGTTGATCAGCAACACCTTGGAGGTGATCAAGCTCACCGCCTTGGCCAGCGTGGTGGCCTTGCCCGAGTTGCTCAATAACGCGCGCCAAGCCCAGGCTCTGACCTACAACCCCACCCCCATCGTGCTCGCAGCCCTGATGTACTTGGTGCTGTTGTGGCCGGTGGTGCGCCTGCTCAGCCGCTTGGAACACCGCAGCACGGCGGTGCGCTGAGTCAGCCTCACCATCGGTGGTGATGTTGAAGGCCTTGCCTCCCGCTTCCTCAGGCCAAGGCTTGCTGGGCCAGCACCCGGCCCATGGCCAAGGCCACACCGGCTTGGGTGGGGTCGATGACCGGCACCTTTAAGAAATCTTCCAAACGCTGGCGGTAGCGCGCCATGCCAGCACAGCCCATGATGACCACGCCCGCGCCGTGCTCGTGCACCAGCCGTTGGCCCACATCGCGCATGCGGGTGAAGGTCAGCGACTCGTCGCCCAAATTGACCACATTGACCTCGATGGGCAAGTCGCGCGCCAACTTGTGGTCCAAGCCCAGCAGGCGGATTTGGCGCAAATGGCGGGGTACGGCCCGCGCCAGGATGGAGATGACGCCAAACTTGTCCGCCATGGCGCTGGCCGCGTGATAAGACGCTTCGGCACAGCCAATCACCGGACACGGCAAGACCTCGCGCATGGCAAACAAGCCCGGGTCTGAAAAACAAGCCAACACCCAAGCATCAATCTCGCGATAGGCCGGGTTTTCTTCCAACCAGCGCAACAGCTTGTCGCTGATGCTGTCCACATGCGCTTGGCTTTCGATACCGGGTGGACCGCTGCGCAGGGTTTGGCAATCGAGTTGGGGGCCACCTTCAAAGCGAAAGGGTTGCAAGCACAAGCTGATGTGGTCGGTGACCGCTTGGGTGCTGTTGGGGTTGATGACCAAAATTTTCGACATATATTCACTCCATCGAATTCAAATGACAGGGGTCAGGGCACCGTCCATCGAGACCATGGCCCCGGTGACGTAACTGGACTGAGCGGCGCACAAAAAGACCACCATGCTGGCAATCTCGTGCGACTCGGAAAACCGCCCCATGGGCAGCTCAGCGCTGGCGCGCTCACGGGCTTGCGCGAGGCTGATGTTTTCTTGCTGCGCCAAGTTTTGTATGCGCCCCTGCAAGCGGCCGGTCAAAGTTTGACCCGGGTTGATGCCATTCACCCGCACACCACGCCGGGCATAAGCATTGGCCCAACCGGTGGTGGCCAACATCAAAGCCGCATTGGCCGCGCCGCCAGCCAAGTGGGTGGGACCGGCCACTTTGCCGCCATTGCCAATGATATTGACGATGTTGCCTTTGCCACGCTGGCCCATGCGCTTGATGCATGGGTCGGTCATGTGCACATAGCTAAAGAATTTCGCCTGCATGGCGTCGTGCCAAGCCTGGGGGGTGAGGTCGTCCACCGGCACGCGCTGCGCGGCACCGGCGCTGTTGACCAGCACCTGCACCGGCCCGGCCACAGACTCGGCTTGGTCCAGGGCTTGCAAAGCGGCGTTGGCGTCGCGCAAATCGGCTGCGACGGTGTGCACCTGATCAGCGCTGGCACCCGCCGAGATGAGTTGGTTGCGGGCCTTGGCCAAGGTATCGGTGTTGCGCGCCACCAAGGTGACCCGCGCACCTTGCGCCACAAACGCCTGGGCGCAGGCAAAGCCAATGCCTTGGCTGCCCCCCGTGATCAAAACATGTTCGCCTTTGAGTCCCAAGTCCATTCGGTTTTCCTTGTGGTGATTGGCGCGCATTGTCGCTCTTTGTGCTGGCTTGGACTTCCCCTCGTGCACCGCCATCTCAGGAAAGGCGTTGCCCTGAACTCCCCCTCACAAACCGCCATCTCGGGGTATGCGAGCCTCCTCCGGTCGCTGCGCTCGTATGTTGTCGGCCCGCACACCCACTCGTGTAGGTTTTTCAGTTGCGTTGTTGCGTGCTTGGTATGGACTCCCCCTCTGAAACCGCCATCTCGGGGTATGCAAGCCTCCTCCGGTCGCTGCGCTCCAACGTCGTCGGCCCGCACACCCACTCGTGTCGGTTTCCATGCTTTGTTGGTTTGACAAATAGTGGTGAGCTTAGGCCTATGAGATCAGCGAGGCGTTCGGGTGTTTTCACATGTTGCGCGCATGCGCCTCTTTCGCAGCACCGATGGTGGGTGCGTCGCCCGACAACATTGGAGCGAAGCGACTGGCGGAGGGCGGCGTACCCGCCAGCGGGGCGGGTTCAGCCCAGACGCAACTGGCCACACCAGTTCAACCCACAACCATCGCCATAAATTGGAATCTGACCCCCATTCATTCCAACTCGTCTGGCTTAACCGGGCAAAGAGTTCAGGCAAAATCGCCCCGCTCCACTGGGGCAGCCCCACACTGTTCGTTCAAACCCCTTGGAGATGCCACCATGATTCCTGACCTGAAGTTGCGCCACATGGGCATGTTTGTGCGCGACATCGAGACCATGGCCGCGTTTTATACGGATGTGCTGGGTTTTTTGATCACCGACCGTGGCGATGTGCGCGGGGAGAAGGTGGTGTTTTTGAGCCGTGATGCGCAGTCGCACCACCAATTGGTGATGGAGAGCGGCCGCCACCCCGGCGATGGGCCGGGCTACGGTTTGCAGCAAATTTCATTTTGGGTGCCGCAGCTCGATGGATTGCGGGTGATGCACCAGCGGGTGCGCGCACGCAACGACACCGGTTTGATCCAGTGCGTGGACCACGGCAACTCATGGTCGCTGTATTTCCGCGACCCCGAGGCCAACCGCATTGAGGTCTATACCGACACGCCTTGGCACATTGCCCAGCCGTATTTGGAGCCGCTGGACTTGGACTTGAGCGACGCTGAGATCACCCGCCGCACCGAGCAGCACATGGTGGGCAACCCGAGCAAGCAAAACCGCGCCGATTGGGTCGCGGCCTTTGCCGAGGAAATTCGCGCCAACCACGCCGCGCACAACCAAGCCTGAAGACAGACCACAACTGCACCTCGACACGCTCACGCACTAACGCACACCAGCGGACCCGCACCAGCCCACGCGAGGTGCTGGCGCTGGTCGCGGCAAATCAGTCGGCGGTGATGTTGTATTTTTGGACCGAGCCCACCCAGCGTTCGATCTCATCTTGCAAAAACGCCTGTTGCTGGGCTGGTGGGATGTTGAGCAAACGCCCGCCGTCGCGCTCCACACGCGCAATGAACTCGGGCTCGCGGTTGATTTGCGCCATGGCTTCGCGCAATTTGGCCACCACTGCGGGCGGGGTGCCGGCGGGGGCAAAAATGCCAAACCAGCTCTCGCCCTCAAAGCGGGTCAAACCGGTTTCGTTGACGGTGGGCACCTGGCCCAGGATAGGGCTGCGCGCAGCGGATGAAACCACCAAGCCCTTGAGCTTGCCCGACTGCACATATTGTTTAGAGGCTGACATGTTGTCAAACATCACGTCCAAGCGCCCGCCCATCATCTCTTGGTGCGCGGGGGCAGCACCCTTGAAGGGCACATGCAAGGCCTCTACGCCCAAACTGCTGAGCAACACCGCGCCCCACACATGCTGCAAGGTGCCCACGCCGCCCGAGCCATAGCTGAGACGGCCTGGGCGCTCTTTGCCGTACTTGACCAAGTCGGCCAGGTTGTTGACGGGCAAGTCGGCGCGCGCCAGCATGACAAACGGGTAGGCCGAGATATAGCCCAAGGGGATGAAGTCGCGCGCAGGCTCATACGACAGGTTTTTGATCAAGGCCTTGTTCATCACCATGTTAAAGATGCCTCCCATCAACAAGGTGTGGCCGTCAGCGGGGGCTTTGGCGACAAACTCGGTGCCCACCAAGGAGCCCGCGCCAGCCCGGTTTTCCACCACCGTGGGTTGGCGCAACACCTCGGTGAGCTTTTGCGCCATGTTGCGCGCCAAGATGTCGGTGCCGCCGCCAGGGGGCTGGGGCACGACCAAGCGAACCGGGCGGTTGGGAAAGTCTTGGGCGCTGACACCAGTGGCCCACAACAGGGAAGCGGCCAGTGCGCCCAAGGCCGTGCGACGCCACATCCGCAAAGGTTTGTTGTTCATGGGGGATCTCCTTATTAAGCTTGTTTAAATGGTGAATGGCCCATCACTGGGTCATGCGGCATCGACGATCTGTAGACGGGGCACGCCAACGGCCCGGTGCGGGCTCGGCATCATGCTGGCAAAAATCCCAGTTCGGCGCGCAAATCGGACAAAGACGGGCTGACCATGTGCGCAATCAAGGCCTGGGCCATCTCAACTTGTCGCGCACGTTTGGCCAACACCGCGGTGTACACCGTGGCCAGTTCATGCGCTTTGGGCAAGTCGCCCACCAACTGCACACCGGGGGTGGACAAAATTTCGGTCACCTGGGTGCAACCAATGGCTTGGGGGTCTTTGCTCAGGCCCATGGCCTTCATGGCGCTGGCGCCATTCGGGTGGGGCCGCAAGCGGTCGGCCAGTTCATCGGCCAGCCCCAGTTTTTGCAACACCTTCATGAAGTGAATGCCAGCCGTGGCCAGCTGCGGATCGGGAAAGTAAATGGCACTGGCTTGGCGCAAAGTCTGGCGCAGGGCATCGGGGGTGGACACCGGCACGGGTGCTTGTCCAGCCAACACGGCGACACCGGTTTTGACCACGCCCAAATCCTGCGCCGTGCCCTCCACGGCCAAGCCCTGTTGCACCAGGTCTTGCACCATGGGGCGGGTGAGGATGAGCACATCGCAAGGCGCGCCATCGATGAGTTTTTGCTTCATGGCGCCGACCGCACCAAAGGTACCGCTCAGGTGCAGATCGTGCTGCGACTCAAAATCGTCGGCCAAAGCGCGCACCAAACCTTGTGCCGCCCCCCCACTCAGAATGTGCAATGTGCCCATGACCTCAATCCATTTTGATGTTGGCGCTGCGGATGACTTGGGCCCACTTGGCCACATCGTCTTGGATGTATTTGTCAAATACAGCTGGGTTCATCACCATCGGCACCGCGCCCTGTTTGGCCCACAGTTGGCGAATATCGCTTTGCGAAGCGATTTTCGACACCGCTTGGTTGAGCCGATCGACCACTTCTTTGGGCGTGCCCTTGGGGGCCATCAAACCGACCCAAATGGTGGCCTCGTAACCGGGCACGCCGGCCTCGGACAAGGTGGGCACATCGGGCAACACCTCCGAGCGCTGGCGGCCGGTGGTGGCGATGGCGCGCACTTTGCCGGCCTTGACCTGCTCGGTCATGGTGGTCACCGCGTCGAACATCAAATCCACTTGGCCGCCGAGCACATCGGTGCGCGCCCCCGAGCTGCCCTTGTAGGGGATGTGCACCAGGTCAATTTTGGCCATGCTTTTGAACAACTCACCAGCCATGTGATACGGCGTGCCCGGCCCAGAAGACGCATAGTTGAGCTTGCCCGGTTGGGCTTGCGCGCGCTTGATCAGATCGGCCGCGTTTTGCATGCCGGTGCCGGGGTAAGCCACCAACACCAAGTCCGAGTAATTGATCGGGGCCACACCGACAAAATCGCGCAACAGGCTGTAGGGCTTGTTGGGGATCAAGGTTTCATTCACCGTGGAGGCATTCGACATCAGCAACAAGGTGTAGCCATCGGCCGGGGCTTTGGCCGCCACATCGGTGCCGATGACCGAGCCCGCGCCGGGCTTGTTGTCAACCACAAAGGACTGGCCCAAAGCCTCTTGTAAACGCTGCGCCATGAAACGCGCATAGTTATCGGCCGGACCACCAGTGGCAAAGGGCACGACGATTTTCACGGGGCGTTGGGGATAGCTTTGCGCCCCGACCCACGTGCAAGTGGCAAGTGCAGCCACCAACGTGAGCAGATGGCGACAACGGGGAAATAAGCTTGTCATGATCGGTGTTCTCACTCTAATTTGCCCATGCGCCGCACCACTTCGCTCATGCGTTTGATGTCGGCTTGGACGTATTTTTCAAAATCAGCGCTGTCCAAAAATTGGATCGGGCTGCCCGCATTGTGGATGACCTCGCGCGCCTTGCTGTCTTGTGCGGCCATGCGCGCAGCGCTGCGCAGGCGTTGGACCACCGCTTCGGGTGTGCCACTGGGCACAAACAAACCAGACCACTGGGCATATTCGGCATTGAAGCCTTGGTCCTTCAAGCTGGGTACATCGGGCATGGATTCAAGCTTGCCTGTGCCCCAATGCCCCAGCACCCGGATCTTGCCCGCCTTCACGTGCTGCAACACGGTCGCCGGCCCGGTGGAGACGGCTTCAATTTGCCCGCCCAACAAGGCCAGTACCGCTGGGCCCGCGCCGGTGAAGGGCACATGGGTGAGTGCAATGCCGCTGGTTTGGGCCAAGATTTCCATGGGCACATGCATGGTGCCGTAATTGCCGGATGAGCCATAGTTGATGGCCTTGGGGCGGCGGCGGGCATCGTCGACAAAATCTTTGGCGGTTTTCCAAGGGGCGTCGGCGCGCACGGCCAACACCGTCGGGTCGGCGGTGTAGCGGGCGATCGGGCGCAGATCGGTGTGGCCATACATGGCAGGTCGACCGACCAAGGCATCGGCCTCCGGGATCACGCTCAGCGATGACAGGGCCATCAAGACGGTGTAACCATCGGGTTTGGCCTTGGCGACTTGACCCATGCCAATGCCGCCGCCCGCACCCGGCTTGTTCTCGATCACCACAGCTTGGCCGAGTTCGCGCCCCATGGCTTCGGCCACTGGGCGGGCCACGATATCGGCCACGCCGCCGGGCGGAAAAGGCACCACCATGGTGATGGCCTTGCCAGGAAATGGGGGCGCAGTTTGTGCGCTCACGGTGACGCAGCTCAATGCACTGGTCAAACCAATGACTGCCGCCAGCCAAGGGCGTGGTTGGATGAATGATTTCATAAGGTCTCCTCAGTGAGGGGCCGATCATCGCGAAGGCCCCAAGTCAGTGCACTCTATCACCCCCGGCGGCCTGTTTCGGCCAGGGTTTTAAACCACCAATGGGGGTTCTTGCATGGCCTCGATTTGTTCTTTCAGCATATTGACCTGGCCGCGCCAGTAATCGGGACCGTCAAACCAAGGAAAGTGGATCGCAAACGAGGGGTCATCGCGCCGGTGCGCCAACCAAGCGCTGTAGTGGATCAAGCGCAAGGTGCGCAGCGGCTCGATCAGGGCCAGTTCGCGCCGATCCAATGCGCGCAGGGTTTCATACCCATCCACCAGCTGACCCAACTGGCGCGTGCGTTCATGGCGCTCGCCGCTTTGCAGCATCCACAGGTCTTGCACCGCCGGACCCATGCGGGCGTCATCCAGGTCGACAAAATGCGGCCCGCCATCGGCCCGGTCGGTGGGGGTCCACAAAATATTTCCCGGGTGGCAATCCCCATGCAAACGAAGGGTGCGCACACCACCGGCTTCACCGACACCCGCCTGTGTCCAAGCCTTGCCCACCAAGGTGAGGGCTTGCTCACTGAGCGACGCCCATTCTGAAAGGACTTCGGCTGCCACCGCTTGCTGATCCAACAGCCACTGGCGCGGCTCGTCACCAAAGGTTTGCACATCCAGGTTGGGGCGGTCGGCAAAGGCCGACAACTCGCCCACGTTGTGGATGCGGGCCAAAAATCGGCCAATCCACTCCAGCACCTCGGGGTCATCCAACTCAGGTTGCCGGCCACCGCGGCGCGGGCTGACACTGAACCAAAAACCCGGGTGCTGTGCTTCGTCCACCGCCAAATGATGCAGTTGTTGCCCCAACAAGACCAACGGTGCCACCACGGGAATGTCTTGCTGGGCCAACTCAGTGGCAAAAGCATGCTCCTCTTCTATCGCCGCTTGGGGCCAGCGCAAGGGCCGATAAAACTTGGCCACCACGGCCGAGCTGTCGTCGAGCATGGCCAGATACACCCGGTTTTCGTAAGAGCTCAAAGCGCTCAAACGGCCATCCACCGCCAAACCCAAATCCGCCAAAGCATCCAGCACCCGATCGGGTGACAGGGCTTGGAAAAACGGCACCGCCACCTCAGACCCCCCAGACGATGGGCTGCTGGGCGCGCTCACAGCGCTCGAGCATGGCGATGAAGGGCTGCACCCGCTGGCGCAGGCCCACAGCAGGTGCAGGCGGGGGCTTTTCGCCCCGATCTCGGGCGGCTTGGACAGCCTGCGCTTGCGCTTGCTCGGCGTGCGCCACCGCCGCTTGCAAGGCCAGCACGGCAGCCGCCATGGCGGTCGGCTCGATGATGCCTTGCGCCACATCCGCTTTACCCAGAATGGACAAGACCTGGCGGGCGTTTTCAGGCAGAAAAATCAAGTCGCCCGCCGCCTTGGATTTGAATTTGTAAATCATGGTGGCATTGTGCGCCGTGAATTGCCCGGCACCGCCAGGCTGGTGCCATGGCTTTGCCCAAGATCAAAGAAATAGCCGCAGAGCTTGACAAGGATTGCTTTAAGCCTCAACAATTCGGGTATGAATATCTTATGCATCGGTGGTGGGCCGGCGGGTTTGTACTTCGCCCTGCTCATGAAAACCCAAAATCCCCAACACCACATCACCGTGGTGGAACGCAACCGGCCCTACGACACCTTTGGCTGGGGTGTGGTGTTCAGCGACAAAACGCTGGAAAACTTGCAGCAAGCCGATGCGCCCACCGGGCAGTTGATTGCCGACGCCTTCAACCACTGGGATGACATCGAGGTGTTTTTCAAAGGCCGAAGTGTTCGCTCCACCGGTCACGGTTTTTGTGGCATAGGGCGCAAACGCTTGCTCAACATCTTGCAAGCACGCTGCGAAGAGTTGGACGTGAAACTGCTGTTTGAGCAAGATGTGAACGACGACCAAGCGCTGGCCATGCAATACCAGGCCGACCTGGTGATTGCCTGCGACGGCCTCAACAGCCGGGTGCGCACCCGCTACGCCCAAACTTACCAACCCGACATCGACACGCGTTTGTGCCGCTTTGTGTGGCTGGGCACGCGCAAAACCTTTGACGCCTTCACCTTTGCGTTTGAGCAAACCGAGCACGGTTGGTTCGCAGCCCACGCCTACAAATACGACGGCGAGACCTCGACCTTCATCGTCGAAACACCCGAAGCCGTGTGGCGCGCCCATGGCTTGGATGACATGGACCAGGCCGAGGGCATCGCGTTTTGCGAGAAGCTGTTTGCCAAATACCTGGACGGCCACCCCTTGATGAGCAATGCCTCGCACCTGCGCGGCTCGGCCATTTGGATTCAGTTCCCGCGCGTGATTTGCAACTCCTGGGTGCATTGGGAAGCCATTGGTGGGCGGCAAACCCCCATCGTGCTGATGGGCGACGCGGCACACACCGCGCACTTCTCGATTGGCAGTGGCACCAAGCTGGCCTTGGAGGACGCGATTGATTTGGCGCAAACCTTTGCCCAACACCCCAACGATGACATGGCCACGGTGCTGCAAGCCTACCAAGCGCGGCGCAGTGTCGAGGTGCTGAAAATCCAAAACGCCGCGCGCAACTCCACCGAATGGTTTGAGCACGTGGACCGCTACAGCCACATGGAGGTGGAGCAATTCACCTACTCGCTGCTGACCCGCTCGCAGCGCATCAGCCACGAGAACCTGCGCTTGCGCGACCCGGTGTGGCTCGAGGGATATGAAGCCTGGTTATCAGGGCGCAAACCCGTGGCACCCATGTTGCTGCCGCTCAAAGTGCGCGAACTCACCTTGAAAAACCGCATCGTCGTCTCACCCATGGCGACCTATCACGCCACCGATGGCGTGGTGGGCGACTTTCACCTGGTGCACTTGGGCGCGCGCGCCATGGGCGGTGCAGGCTTGGTGATGGTCGAGATGACCAGCCCCACACCCGAAGGGCGCATCACACCGGCCTGCCCCGGCCTGTGGAACGACACCCAGCAACAAGCGTTTGCCCGCATCGTTGACTTTGCCCACCAACAAAAAGCCCACATCGGTTTGCAACTCGGCCACAGCGGTGCCAAAGGTTCGACCCAAGTGGGCTGGGAGGCCATTGACGAGCCTTTGCCCCAGGGCAATTGGCCACTCATGGCCGCCAGTGCGGTGCCCTATGGCCCTCAAAACGCCACCCCACGCGCCATGACCCGCGCCGACATGGACGCCACCACCGCGGCCTTTGTGGCCGCCACCCAACGCGCCGATGCAGCCGGTTTTGATTGGCTGGAGCTGCACGCCGCGCACGGCTATTTGTTGTCGGGCTTTTTGTGCCCCCTGACCAATCTGCGCAGCGACGAATACGGCGGCAGCATCGACAACCGTTGTCGCTACCCGCTGGAAGTGTTTGCGGCCATGCGCGCCGTGTGGCCGGCGCACAAACCGATGGCGGTGCGCATCTCCGCCCACGATTGGGCCGAGGGCGGCAACACCGACGACGACGCAGTGGTGATGGCCCGCTTGTTCAAGCAAGCCGGTTGCGATGTGATCGACGTCTCTTCGGGGCAAACCACGCGCCAAGCCAAACCGGTTTATGGCCGCATGTACCAAACGCCATTTGCCGACCGCATCCGCAACGAGGTGGGGGTGCTGACCATGGCCGTCGGCGCGATCAGCGAAGCCGACCATGCCAACAGCATCATCGCCGCTGGACGGGCAGATTTGTGTGCCGTGGCACGGCCCCACTTGGCCGACCCCGCCTGGACTTTGCACGAAGCGGCCAAGCTGGGCAGCCGCGATGTGGTGTGGCCGCGCGCGTATGAAAGCGGGCGCGATCAGCTCTACCGCAGCTTGCACGCAGGGCGCTGAGGACAGCCATGGATTTGGAAGCCCGGGCCCACAGCGAGCACCCCGAAGCTTTGCGGCTGTGGCTGCGCTTGCTCACCTGTACCCAGCTGATTGAAAAGCAAGTGCGCCACCAATTGCGCACCGAGTTTGACACCACCTTGCCCCGCTTTGACCTGATGGCGCAACTCGAGCGCTCCCCCGACGGCATGAAGATGAACGAGCTGTCGCGGCGCATGATGGTCACCGGTGGCAACGTCACCGCCATCACCGACCAGCTGGCCAGCGAGGGCTTGGTCGAGCGACTCGATGTGCTGGAGGACCGCCGCGCCTGGCGCATCCGCCTCACCCTCAAAGGCAGAAACACCTTTCGCGACATGGCCCAGCAGCACGAAGCCTGGATCGTGTCGGCCTTTGACAATTTGAATGAAAAAGAAATTCAAACCCTCTATAAATTGCTCGGGCGCGTCAAGCAACATGCCCATTCCACCCCAGAAACGGAGACCCCGTGAACCATTACATGACCGCCCCCAACCCCATGCATGCGCAATACAGCGCGCAAGCGGGCCAAGCCGCCACCCACTTCCATTGGGCCTGCCACGACGGCGTGGCCACGGTCACGCTGAACCGGCCCGAGCGCAAAAACCCCCTCACCTTTGACTCTTACGCCGAGTTGCGCGACCGCTTCAACGCTTTGCGCTATGCCACCGATGTGCGCGCCGTGGTGGTGCAAGGTGCGGGCGGCAACTTTTGCTCGGGCGGTGATGTGCACGAAATCATTGGCCCCCTGACCCAAATGAGCATGCCCGAGTTGATGAACTTCACCCGCATGACGGGCGACTTGGTCAAAGCCATGCGGGCTTGCCCGCAACCCATCGTGGCCGCCATTGATGGCGTGTGTGCTGGGGCCGGCGCGATGATCGCCCTGGCCAGCGACCTGCGCCTGGGCACCGATGCCGCACGCGTGGCCTACCTGTTCACCCGCGTGGGGTTGGCTGGAGCCGATATGGGCGCTTGCGCCCTGCTGCCCCGCGTGATTGGCCAAGGCCGAGCCAGCGAGTTGCTTTACACCGGCCGCGGTATGACCGGCCAAGAGGGTTTGGCTTGGGGCTTTTTCAACAGCCTGCACAGCAGCGAAGATGTGGGTGCAGCGGCGCAAAAAATGGCTGCGCAAATCGCCCAAGGGCCCAGCTTTGCGCACGGCATGACCAAAACCATGCTGCACCAAGAGTGGGCCATGACGCTGGAGCAAGCCATCGAGGCAGAGGCCCAAGCCCAAGCGATTTGCATGCAAACCCAGGACTTCACCCGGGCCTACAAAGCCTTTGCGGCCAAAGAAAAACCTGTTTTCAAAGGGGACTGAGATGCGCGCACCCCAATGGCAATTGCCTTTCTTTGGGCCTGAGCACCAGACGCTGGCGCAGGGCTTGCACGCTTGGTGCCCAAGCCAAGCGGTGGACGAACACGATGACCGCCAAGCCTGTCGCGAATGGGTGCAACGCTTGGGCCAAGGCGGTTGGTTGCGCTACTGTGTGCCAGCGGCACATGGCGGTGCCTTGCCGCAATTGGATTCACGCGCGCTCGTCATCCTGCGCGAGACCCTGGCCTGGCATTCCCCCTTGGCCGATTTCGCATTTGCCATGCAAGGCTTGGGCAGCGGTGCCATCACGCTGGCGGGCACGCCCACACAACAAGCCCAGTACCTGCCCGCTGTGGCACAAGGGCACAAGATCGCTGCCTTTGCATTGAGCGAACCCGATGCGGGCTCCGACGTGGCGGGCATGCTCACCAGCGCCCAAGCCAGCGCCGCGGGCCATGTGCTGCAAGGCCAAAAGACCTGGATCAGCAATGGCGGCATCGCCGACTTTTATGTGGTGTTTGCCAAGACCGACCCGAAAGCCGGTGCGCGCGGCATCACGGCCTTCATCGTGGACGCCGATAACCCCGGCCTGGACAGCTCCGCGCACCTGCATGTCATGTCGCCACACCCCTTGGCGACCTTGACCTTCCACCAGTGCGCCCTGCCCGCGCAAGCACAATTGGGCGACACCCACGGCGGCTTCAAATTGGCCATGCGCACCTTGGATATTTTTCGCGCTTCGGTGGCCGCCGCTGCCCTGGGCATGGCGCGCCGGGCCTTGCACGAAGCCACCCAATATGCCCAGAACCGGCGCATGTTTGGGCAAACCCTGGCCGACTTTCAATTGACCCAAGCGCGCTTGGGCGAAATGGCCGCCTTGGTCGATGCCGCCGCCTTGCTTACCTACCGCGCGGCTTGGATGCGCGACACCCAAGGCGGCAGCGGCGAACATGCTGCCGCATACACCCAAGCCGCCGCCATGGCCAAGTACACCGCCACCGAAAACGCCCAGCGGGTGATCGACATGGCGCTGCAAATGCACGGTGGTCGCGGTGTGGAGGTGGGCACCAAGGTAGAAGCCCTGTACCGCGATATCCGAGCGCTGCGCATTTATGAAGGTGCCAGCGAGGTGCAATTGCTCATCATGGGCAAATCTGTGCTCAAGGGGGTGGCCACATGAGCGCTCACATTGACCGGTTTGTCATCGATCGCTTGCCGCCCGCAGCACTGCAACCCCAGATGCTGCGCGACTTGCCGGAGTTGACATTCCCCGATCAACTCAACCTGGTCCGTGAACTGCTGGACCGGGCCGATGAAAAGGGCTGGGGCGATCGCCCGATGCTGCGCTCTCCGCGCATCACCCTGAGTTACCGCGAAGCGCGTGAACGCGTCGACCGCATTGCCCAAGTGTTGGTGCACGACCTGGGTTTGGTGCCGGGCAACCGGGTGTTGTTGCGCGGTGGCAATTCCATCGGCTTGGCTTTGGCCTGGATGGGTGTGGTCAAGGCCGGCTTGGTGGCTGTGGCCACCATGCCCTTGCTGCGCGCCAAGGAGTTGAGCGAGATCATCGCCAAAGCCCAACCCAGCGTGGCTCTGTGCGACGCCACGTTGCTGCATGAGTTGGAATTGGCCCAGCAACAGCAACCGGTGCTGCACACGATCGTGCCATTCAACCTGATGGATACACCTGGGTCTTTGGCGGTGCGCGCTGCGGCCCATGATGGCGACTTCAGTGCTTGCCCGACCCATGCCGACGACATCGCCATGCTGGCCTTCACCTCGGGCACCACCGGCACACCCAAAGCCGCAGCCCACAGCCACCGCGATATCTTGAGCGCTTGCGAGGCCTGGCCACGCCATGTGTTGCGCGCCACCCCTGAAGACATCGTGATGGGCTCTCCCCCACTGGCCTTCACCTTTGGTTTGGGCGGTTTGCTGGTGTTTCCGATGTGGGCCGGTTGTTCGGTGTACTTCCACGACCAGCCCTACACGCCTGCGACCATGGTCGATGTGATGGCCCAAGTGGGTTGCACCATTTGCTACACCGCACCCACGTTTTACCGGCAAATGGCCGCGCACATCCAACCCGGCAAAGTACCCAGCTTGCGCTTGAGTGTCAGCGCTGGCGAGGGCTTGCCCGATGCCACACGCCAGTTGTGGAAACAAGCCAGTGGCCTGGAAATGCTGGACGGCATTGGTGCCACCGAGATGTTTCACATCTTCATCTCCTCGGCTGGCGATGAGGTGCGACGTGGCGCCATCGGCAAAGTTGTGCCCGGCTACCAAGCCAAGGTGGTTGACGAACACGGCCATGAACTGCCGCGCAACCAGGTGGGTCGCTTGGCGGTGATTGGCCCCACCGGTTGCCGTTACTTGGATGATGAGCGCCAACAACGCTATGTGCAGTCGGGCTGGAACTACCCAGGCGACGCCTTTTTGCAAGACGACGATGGCTATTTCCATTACCAAGCGCGCGATGACGACATGATCATCACCGCGGGTTACAACGTGGGTGGCCCCGAAGTGGAAGATGCTTTGCTCAAACACCCTGCCGTGGCCGAATGTGGCGTGGTGGGCAAGACCGATGTGGAGCGCGGCATGATCATCAAAGCCTATTGTGTTTTGCGCCCGCCCCATGAGGGTGACAGCGAGCTGGTCAAACTGCTGCAAGACCATGTCAAGGCCAGCTTGGCCCCTTACAAATACCCCCGCGAGATCAGCTTTGTCACCCAACTTCCCCGCACCGAAACCGGCAAGTTGCAACGTTTTAAATTGCGCCAAATGGCCAACACCTGAAAGAACCTATGCACCAGTTGATACAACCCGAGGGCTGGGAACGCCCCAAGGGCTACGCCAATGGCATTGCTGCACGCGGCACCCAAATTTATGTCGGCGGCATGGTGGGCTGGAATGCCCAACAGCAGTTTGAAAGCGATGATTTTTTACAGCAAACCGGCCAGGCCTTGCGCAATATCTTGGCGGTGTTGCAAGCCGCTGGCGCGGGGCCTGAGCACATGGTGCGCATGACTTGGTATGTGACCAGCCGCGACTTGTATGTGGCGGCCCTCAAGGGCTTGGGCCCGGTTTATCGCGAGGTGATGGGGCGCAACTTTCCAGCCATGACTTGCGTGGCGGTGAGTGGCTTGGTGGAAGAACGCGCTTTGGTCGAGATCGAAGTCACCGCCGTGTTGCCCGACCCAGTGGCCTGACTCCCTTGATGGGGCTTCGCTCATCGCACGCCTCACTTCACACTGCAGCCCCCTCCTGGCCAGCGCCTCACGTCATGCGGGTGACGCCAGTTGCGCAATCGCCCAGTCATTGAAGGCCTTGGCGTTTTCATAATTGGCCCAATGGCCGGTGTCGGGCAGCAGGGTCAAATCGCGCAGATCGCATTGGTTCAAGCGTTCGGGTGCGGACGATAAGTTTTCCAGATACAAGGCGTCCAGCGCGCCCCACAAGGCATGCACGGGACAGCGCCATTGGGTTTGCAATTCCATCATCACCGTGCTGCGTGCAATGCGGCGCCGGCGCAGTCGATCGCGCACCACATTGCGCTCTTGAATCTCCAGGGTTTGGTCGATCAGCGATGCTTCATGGGCCAGCATGATGCTCATCAGGTTGTGATGATGTACGGCGTTGCGTTGACTTTGGTCCATGTTCGGCAAAAAACCGCGCAGGGGCAATGTGTCCCCAAACAAGCCCAATCCCGGCACACCCACCAGCAGCAGGCGTGACACGCGTTCAGGGTGTCTGGCGGCCACGAAACCCGCCGTCAAACCGCCAAAGGAAAAGCCCATCACGGGGATGGCTTGTCCACCCAATAGTTGCGCCATGCCTTGCGCCACCCAAGGGGCAATGTCATCAGCGTCTTTGGCCTCGGGCGGCAATGCTGAGTCGCCCATGCCCGGCAAGTCCATCGCCCAAACGGCATGGTCTTCGGACAAGGCATCGATGTTGCGCACCCAATGCGTCCAACTGCCACTGCCCCCATGCAGCAACACCAGCGGCTTCGGGTGCGATCGGTTCCACACATGCCAAGTTTGATGCACACCATTGACCACCACGTCGATGCGTTCTGCACGCGTTTGCAAAGCTTTTAAAACGGGGTCGTGCATGGTTTCCACCAAAGAAAACGCCCACTCAAAAGTGGGCGTTTGGGTTTCAGCATGTATGCCACTGAAAATTTGGTTGCGCGAGCAAGATTTGAACTTGCGACCTTTGGGTTATGAGCCCAACGAGCTACCAGGCTGCTCCATCGCGCGGCAAGGGTGTGATTCTATCTTACTCAGCGGCGTTTGGTTCACTGCTGACAGTTATTTCTGGGCGGTCGACCAATTCAACCAAAGCCATGGGTGCGTTGTCACCCACGCGGTAACCCATTTTCAAAATGCGGGTGTAGCCACCGGGGCGAGCTTTGTAGCGCGGGCCCAAATCGGCAAACAACTTGACCACGCTGTCGCGGTCGCGCAAGCGGTTGAAGGCCAAGCGCTTGTTGGCCAAGGTGGGCTCTTTGGCCAATGTGATCATGGGCTCAACCACACGGCGCAGCTCTTTGGCCTTGGGCACAGTGGTTTTGATGACCTCATGGGCGATCAGCGAGTTCATCATGTTGCGCAACATGGCGAGGCGGTGCTCGCTGGTGCGGTTGAGTTTGCGAAGTCCGTGTCCGTGACGCATGGTGGATCCTTTCTAGCTTGTTTTGCCGGCCGCCGTATCAGGTACGGCCAGGGGACGGATGTCTGTGCGGCTCAGCGCTTGCTGTCCAAACCTGCGGGCGGCCAGCTTTCCAGCTTCATGCCCAAGGTCAGGCCACGCGAGGCCAACACTTCTTTGATTTCGTTGAGGGACTTGCGGCCCAAATTGGGGGTCTTGAGCAGCTCGTTTTCGGTGCGCTGGATCAAGTCGCCAATGTAGTAAATGTTTTCGGCTTTGAGGCAGTTGGCAGAGCGAACGGTGAGTTCGAGCTCGTCCACGGGACGCAGCAAAATCGGATCGAACTGCTGCGCGCCACGGGGTGCGGGCGAGTCGAAGGCGGCCAGTTCGTTGCCTTCGAGTTGGGCGAACACTGCCAACTGTTCCACCAAAATCTTGGCCGATGCGCGCACGGCGTCTTCAGCGGTGATGGCGCCATTGGTTTCGATGTCCACGACCAAACGGTCGAGGTCAGTGCGCTGCTCAACGCGGGCGTTTTCCACGCTGTAGCTCACGCGCTTGATGGGCGCAAAAGATGCATCCAACACAATGCGGCCAATCGACTTGGAGGGCTCTTCGCCATAGCGGCGCACAGTACCGGGCACGTAACCACGGCCTTTTTCAACTTTGAGTTGGATGTCAATCTTGCCGCCTTGCGACAAATTGGCGATCAGGTGCTCGGGGTTGATGATTTCCACATCGTGCGGGGTCTGGATGTCTGCTGCGGTGACTTTGCCTTCGCCTTCTTTGCGCAGGCTCAGGGTGACTTCGTCACGGTTGTGCAACTTGAACACCACGCCTTTGAGGTTCAACAGGATGTTGACCACGTCTTCTTGCACACCGTCAATGGTGGAGTACTCATGGACCACACCAGCGATGGTCACTTCGGTCACGGCATAGCCAACCATCGACGACAACAACACACGGCGCAGGGCATTGCCCAGGGTGTGGCCATAGCCGCGCTCAAACGGCTCGAGCACGACGCGGGCACGGTTGTGCCCAATGGGTTCAACGTGGATGGCTTTGGGTTTCAACAAATTCGTCTGCATTCGGACTTCCTCTCAATACCCCCGGTTCGTTACACCGGTAAGGCTGGATTTCTCACCCAGACAGGCTGCGCAGTCGGCCTGGGAACGACAAGGTTGATGAACAACCACGATCAACGTGAATACAACTCGACGATGAGTGATTCATTGATGTCGGCTGCGAACTCGTCGCGATCCGGCACCTTTTTAAAGACACCCTCGGCCTTATCGGCGTTGACGTCCACCCAAGCCGGCAAGCCCACTTGTTGTGCCAACTGCAGCGCTTCGCCGACACGGTTTTGCTTTTTCGACTTTTCGCGCACCGCGATCACGTCGCCGGTCTTGACCATGCAAGAAGGAATATTGACCGACTTGCCATTGATGGTGATGGCTTTGTGCGAAACCAATTGACGGGCCTCAGCACGTGTGGAGCCAAAGCCCATGCGATACACCACATTGTCCAAACGCGATTCCAAAATGAACAGCAGGTTCGCACCGGTATTGCCCTTTTGGCGGTCGGCCTCTGCAAAGTAGCGGCGGAACTGGCGCTCCAAGACGCCGTACATGCGCTTGACTTTTTGCTTCTCACGCAACTGCAAACCGAAGTCAGAGGTGCGCTGACCAGAGGTGCGACCGTGTTGGCCGGGTTTGGAGTCGAACTTGGCCTTGTCACTGATCGAACGACGCGCGCTCTTCAAAAACAGGTCAGTGCCTTCTCGGCGGGATAGTTTGGCCTTGGGGCCTAAGTAACGTGCCACTTGATTTCCTTTGATGTCAACTGCCCGC